>ERZ1034976.67-NODE-67-length-90814-cov-6.879582_pt1 | contig 90814 bp, 99 predicted proteins | sample MGYA00520623_ERZ1034976 | MGnify/ENA primary metagenome ERZ1034976 (study PRJEB33766, sample SAMN09781774) | gut metagenome | biome: gut microbiome | host: Homo sapiens | place: Madagascar | study: EMG produced TPA metagenomics assembly of the PRJNA485056 data set... | reverse complement strand
AAATACCGGATTTTGCGGTCAGATTTGCCGCCGCATGTTTATCTGGAACTTTTAAGTATCTATTTCTGATAATATTACTTATCGCCCCAAAGAGGTCTATGCTTATTGTGGCAATTCCTTTTTACGCCAATATTATGCCGCCTGACCGGCACTGCTCTTTCCAAACAGCTTCTTTAAGCAGCTGAAGGCAACCAGAACACCGAGCACCATTAAAAGAACGGCAACGATGAACTGCAGTCCGTCGACGAGGAATGTCGCCTGACCGCCGGCGATGTTTTTTACCAGAGCGATTGTCTTCTGGATGAGTGCGGTGAACGTCACGGCGAGCATGGCGAACATCGGAATGTAGAGCGTCCAGCCGGTGCGTCCGGTTGTCTTTAAGAAGACTGCCAGTGCGATCAGGACGAGTGCGGCGAGAAGCTGGTTCGCGGAACCGAACAGCGGCCATACATTGTTATATCCGCCGAGTGTCAGCAGATAGCCGAAGAACAGGGTGATGACCGTGGCAAAATATTTGTTTGTCAGCACGCGCTGCAGCGGAGACATTTTTGCCGGATCGGTCGTGTCGCCGTAGAACAGTTCCTGGAAGGACATACGCCCGATACGTGCGACGGAATCCAGGGAAGTCAGCGCAAGCGCGGAGACGCACATGGTCATGAAGACCGTGGCAACCTGTACCGGAAGACCAAGCTTCTCGAGGAAACCGGCAACGCCGGAGGAGAAGATGGCAAACGGAGTTCCGTCCGGCTTGGTTCCGTTTACCGCGACAGCACCGACAACGACAAGGGAGACAATGCCTAACAGGGACTCAACAACCATGGCGCCGTAGCCGACCATCGGCATATCTTTTTCGTTGCTGATCGTCTTGGAGGACGTTCCCGAGGAGACCAGGCTGTGGAAACCGGAGACGGCACCGCAGGCGATCGTGACGAACAGCGTTGGGAAAAGGCTGCTGCCGTTTACGGTAAAGCCGTTAAAAGCGTTTAACTGCATGGCAGGATGAGCGACGAGAACGCCGACCACCGCGCCGATGATCATGCCGAGCAGCATGAACGTTGTCATATAATCACGCGGCTGCATGAGAAGCCACATCGGCATGACGGATGCCAGAAACAGATACGCCATGACAATGTAGATCCAGGCGGATTTGGTGGTGCAGATCGGAAGCGCCATACCGACTGCAAACATGGCAACGAGCAGCGCGATTGCAACGACCGCTTTTACCACTTCATTCATCTTGCCGACATGCTTCTGGATCAGACCGAAGACAACGGCGACGACGATAAAGAGCATGGAGATGGAAGCAGCGGCGGAGTTCGCGTAGGAGGTCTCGGCAGTCATGCCGTCCACGCCTTTTCCGACGAACGTACCGGCAACCATGTCCGTGAACGCTGCAATGACAAGCAGGGTAAACAGCCAGCAGAACAGCATGAAGAGCTTCCGTCCGGTCTTGCCGATATATTTTTCAATAATCATACCCATCGACTTGCCCTCATTTTTGACCGAGGCATACAGCGCACCGAAATCCTGTACCGCGCCGAAAAACAGACCACCGATGATCAGCCACAAGAGTACCGGCACCCAGCCGAATACGGAGGCTAAGATCGGACCGGTGACAGGCCCCGCTCCTGCGATGGAAGAAAACTGATGAGAAAACACAGTAAATCTGGAAGACGGCACGTAATCCTCCCCGTCCTCATGGGTGTAAGCAGGAGTCTTGGCGTTTGGATCAATGCCCCATTTCTTTGCCAGCCAGCGCCCGTAAAAGAGGTAGCCGGCACCCAGTGCTACGATTCCGATTAAGATAATCACTAAACCATTCATTTTTTTCCCGCCCGAAGGCGGCTCCTTTCTGATAGATCAACATTGGGCAAAGAGAAGGATGGCATTTTCTGTAAAACAAAAACGCCCCCGTCCCGCTGCACGAATGTGCAGCCAAAGACGAAGGCGTAAGCTTCCGCGTTACCACTTTGCTTGTCGTAAAAAACGACCTCTCAATCTCATCTTTGCGGGCGTAAGCCTGCAGCAATAAGCTTCCCTGTAACGGGGGAATCCCGGTGACACCTACTTGGTTCAGTGCACTGCTCGCAGAGGATAGTTTCTGAAATCGCATACCGTCTCACACCGACCGACGGCTCTCTGTGATGCGGGGAATCAGGAAACCGTGTTCTGTTCCTTGCATTTGCTCTTTGTTTGACTATGACAATAGCACTGTGATGTGGAAAAGTCAAGCGCGAATTTTTAATATAAGAATCGGTAAAGACGGTTGACAAATAAAAAAACATAATATATAGTATTCCTATCAGAACAGTATGAGAAAGGATCGCGGCTTCTATGAAACAGATATTATGCTTTGGAGATTCCAATACATACGGATTGATACCGGGAACGAAAGACCGCTATGACTGGGATACCCGCTGGAGCGGACGGATCGGCCAGCGCCTGTGGGAGGACGGCTGCCGCATCGTCGAGGAAGGGCTGTGCGGCAGAACGACAGTTTTTGACGACCCGCTTCGGGATGGCAGGCGAGGAACGGAGCTTTTATCTGTGATCTTAGAGACACATAAGCCGGTCGATGTGGTTGTGCTGATGCTCGGGACGAACGACTGCAAGACGATGTACGATACATCGGCGGAGGTAATCGGGAGAGGCGTGGAGCGGCTGCTCGACCAGATCAGAAGCAGCACCCCGGACAGTAAGATTCTTTTGATGTCGCCGATCGCACTCGGCGAGGGCGTTGGCGAGGCAGGGTACGATCCCGAATTTGATGAGAGCTCCGTTGCGGTGTCAAAGCGGCTGCCGGAGGTTTACCGGCGGATCGCGCATGAGCGGGGCATTTCGTTTCTGGCGGCATCCGCATATGCAAAGCCAAGTGAGGAAGACAGAGAGCACATGAATGAGGAAGGGCATGCCGCGCTGGCGGAGGCAGTGTATGCAAAGTTAAAGGAAATGCTCGCCGGAGAGAAAGAGAACGCACAGATCCCGGCCTAGGTGGATCCTGCGGGACGATGATGGCTGCTGAACCGCCCGGGAGCAGACGGCATAAGATAACAGCAGAAGACGCTGCTGCGCGGAGGAAGAGACATGGCAGAGAAAAATCTGGATTTTGACACGGTCATTGACCGGACACATACCAATTCACTCAAATATGATTTTGCGGTACAGCGGGGAAAGCCGAAGGACGTGCTGCCGCTTTGGGTTGCCGACATGGATTTCCAGGTTTCTTCCTATATACAGGAGGCGCTCTCTGGCAACGTGGCGCACGGCATCTTCGGCTACAGCGAGGCGGACGGCAGCTACTTTGAGGCGGTTGCGGGCTGGATGGGACGGCATTACGGATGGAACGTGGAGGAAACCTGGCTGGTCAAGACGCCGGGGATTGTTTTTGCGCTGGCACAGGCGGTGCGGGCGTTCACCGAGCCGGGTGACGCGGTGCTGCTGCAGCAGCCGGTCTACTATCCGTTTTCGCAGGTAATCCGCGATAACGGCAGGAAGATTGTGGATAACACGCTCGTGCAGGGAGAGGACGGAAGATACCGGATTGATTTTACGGATTTTGAAGAAAAAATACGCAGTGCGCACGTGAAGCTCTTTTTCCTCTGCAACCCGCACAACCCGGTCGGCCGGGTGTGGACAAAGGAGGAGCTTCTGCGGCTGGGTGACATCTGCGAGCGGTACGGAGTGATTGTGGTCAGCGATGAAATCCATGCGGATTTCGTCTTTGAGGGATCGCATCAGGTACTGGCGGGACTCAAGGAAAGCTACCGGAAATTTGTGGTGACCTGCACGGCGCCGAGCAAGACATTTAACCTTGCGGGACTTCAGGTCTCCAACATTTTTATTCCTGATGATGCGCTGCGGCGGAAGTTCGAGCAGGCGGTCGCGGCGTCCGGCTACAGCCAGCTTAACACCATGGGGCTTGTGGCATGCGAGGCGGCGTACCGGTATGGAGAGGAGTGGTACGACGCGGTGAAGGCATATATCCGTGAAAATCTTGCCTATGCGCAGCATTTTCTGGAAGAACAGATTCCGCAGGTAAAGGCGGTGAAGCCGGAGGGAACGTATCTGCTGTGGGTGGATTTCCGCAGCCTGGGGCTCTCAGGGAAGGAGCTGGAGGATCTGATTGTAAAAAAAGCCGGACTGTGGCTGGATTCCGGAGATATCTTCGGCGCGGCGGGAAGAGGCTTCGAGCGGATCAATGTGGCATGTCCGCGCAGCGTGCTGACGGAGGCGCTGGAGCGGCTCGCGCGTGCAGTGCGGGAATGTGTCAAATGACCGACTGTGTGTAAATAAGAACCACTTATGAAAAATGGGGTGCAAAGGCACCTCATTTTTGTTATGTTAAATACAGTTCTTGAGGACACGAAAACATGCCGGCAGAGGAAGACATTTCGGAGAGGAGGAGCATGTGAAAATCAATATTGAACTGGACAATGCACTGGAGGAGACCGAGGTACTGATCCGGGCAGCGAAAATGACCGAGGAAGTCAACGGAATCCTAAAAAAACTGGAGGAGCCGTCGGTGCAGATGATCTCCGGTTTTGCGGGAGACACACTGGAGATACTGGAGCAGGCGGATATTATCCGCGTATACGCGGCAAAAGGAAAAGTCTATGCGGTGACGGCAAAGGGCGAATATCTGCTTCGGATGCGGCTTTACGAGGCGGAGGAACGGCTGGATCAGACGCGTTTCGTACGGATCTCAAATTCGGAGATCATCAATCTGAAAATGGCAAAACGGTTTGACCTGAGTTTTTCGGGTACGATCTGCGTGAACCTCGCGGGAGGGCAGACGGCTTACGTCTCGCGCAGATATGTGGCAAAGATCAAGCGGCTGTTGGGAATATGAGAAAGGGAACGGTGAGAGATATGAAAAAGAATGTGTTACTGAGAGGATTGTTTGGAATTCCAACCGGGATTGCGATCGGCTATGTGATCACGGTCATGATGTCGGCGTTCTGGGGCGACGGCAGCTACTATCCGTGTGTGCCCGCGTTTGTGGATGCGATGGGGAGCGAGATCCGGGCAGTTGTGGTGCAGACGGTGCTGTGCGGTCTGGTCGGCATGGTGTATGCGGCGGGATCGGTCGTGTGGGAAGTGGATCGATGGAGTCTTGCCGGTCAGACGGCGGCGTATTTTCTGATTACACTCGGCTCGGTGCTTCCGGTGGCGTATGCGGCATACTGGATGGAGCGCAGCGTCGCGGGCGTGCTTGGCTACGTCGCAATCTTTTGTGCGATCTTCGCCGGAATCTGGATTGCCCAGTATCTTGGATGGCGCGCAAAAATAAATCGTATAAATAAGAAAATAGCGCTTGACAAATAAGATTTCGCGTCCTATAATCAATTCATACAAAACATAGTAGTTTTATAGGAAAATAAAAAACACCATAGAAACGGAAATGAATTGAGAACAGGAGGATTTTATTATGAGTAAAATTGCTGAGAGCGCACTGGACCTGATTGGAAACACACCTTTATTAAAGCTGAACCGCTACTCTGCGGAAGCAGGCGTAAAGGATGCAACGATCCTGGGAAAGCTGGAGTATTTAAATCCGGCAGGATCGGTAAAGGATCGTATCGCACTGGCGATGATCGAGGATGCGGAGAAGAAGGGCATCTTAAAACCGGGCGCAACCATTATCGAGCCGACCTCCGGCAACACAGGTATTGGACTTGCAGCAGTTGCTGCGGCAAAGGGCTACCATGCCATCCTGACATTGCCGGATACGATGAGCGTAGAGCGCAGAAACCTTCTGGCGGCATACGGCGCAGAACTGGTACTGACAGAGGGCGCGAAGGGCATGAAGGGCGCCATCGCCAAAGCAGAGGAATTAAAGGAGTCCACACCGGGCGCTGTGATCTTAGGACAGTTCGTGAACCCGGCAAATCCGGCGGCACACAAGGCAACCACAGGACCGGAGATCTGGGAGCAGACAGACGGTAAGGTAGATATCTTTGTAGCAGGCGTAGGTACCGGCGGAACGGTAACCGGTGTCGGCGAGTACTTAAAGGAGAAGAATCCGAACGTCAAGATCGTTGCGGTAGAGCCGGCAACCAGCCCGGTATTATCCAAGGGCACACCGGGTGCGCACAAGATTCAGGGTATCGGCGCAGGATTCGTTCCGGACGTACTCAACACCAAGGTGTACGATGAAGTTATCACGATCGAGAACGACGACGCATTTACAGAGGGAAGAGCATTTGCACGCAGCGAAGGTATCCTCGTAGGTATCTCTTCCGGCGCAGCATTAAAGGCGGCAGCCATTCTGGCTGCAAGACCGGAGAACAAGGGTAAGACGATTGTGGCTCTGCTTCCGGATTCCGGAGACAGATATCTGTCCACCTCCCTGTTTGCAAAGAACTAGGAGACCGCTCGAAGAGCAAATGCCGGATCCTTTGGCAGCACGGTTTTGCCTGTGCCGCCGGAGGATCTGTTTTTGACCGTGAAATGTGTGGAAGGTCTGTTTTTGACCGTGAAATGTGTGGAAGGTCTGTTTTTGACCGTGGAAAGTGCGGAAGGCCTGTTATTGCATGGGAAAAGTGCGGGGTGCCCCGGAAAAACAGGCGCAGAGACAGGAAAACTCTGGACATTTGCCGAAAACATGATATGATATCAAAGTATCACAATGACAATCTATCGTGACAGGTGTCTTGTCACCTAAAAGCGGATGTATAGAGAACGGAGATAAAAATGGAAGCAGAGAGAGCGAAGCGGATCAAGGAATTGCAGAAAGAGAAGGATGTTGTCATTCTTGCGCATTATTATGTGGACGGTGCCGTGCAGGAGATCGCCGATTATGTGGGCGATTCCTTTTATCTGAGCAAGGTTGCGACAAAGGTGCCGCAGAAGACGATTCTGTTTGCCGGAGTGACGTTTATGGGCGAGAGCGCGAAGATCTTAAACCCGGATAAGACGGTTGTGATGGCGGACGAGTGTGCGGACTGCCCGATGGCGCATATGATTACGGCGGACCGGATTGCGGAAGTGAGAGCGGAGTACGAGGATCTGGCAGTGGTCTGCTATGTGAACTCCACCGCGGAGATCAAGGCGGTATCGGATGTGTGCGTGACTTCCTCCAACGCGGTGAAAGTCGTGTCCAACATTCCGCAGAAGAATATTTTCTTCGTGCCGGACAACAACCTCGGCAGATATGTGGCGGAGAAGCTGCCGGAGAAGCATTTCATCTTCCATGACGGTTTCTGCCATGTGCACAAGAGCATTCATGCGGCAGAGCTGCAGGCGGCGAAGGATGCCTGTCCGGACGCGCTGGTGCTGACGCACCCGGAGTGTACCGCGGACGTGGTTGCGATGTCCGATTTCGTGGGAAGCACGTCGGAGATCATTGATTTTGCGACGCAGAGCGACTGCAAAAAGTTCATCATCTGTACGGAGATGGGCGTATTCTTTGAACTGCAGCAGAAGAATCCGGACAAGAAGTTCTACTCGGTGGGACACAGACAGTTCTGCCCGAACATGAAGAAAGTGACGATTGATAAAGTCGAGCAGGTGCTTGAGAAGCTCGGCAGCGGAGAACTCGAGGAGATCACGCTCTCTGACGAGATCCTGACCCGTGCCGCAAAGCCGCTGCAGCGCATGTTGGAACTTGCAAAATAGCGGCGGACGCTATATGATAGAAGCGGACAGGCGTAAACGTTATAATATACAGGAGTATCTATGTTAAATCAATTTTCCAGAACAGAATTATTACTAGGAAAAGAGGCTATGGAGCGGCTCTCGCGTGCGAGGGTCGCTGTTTTTGGCATTGGCGGTGTGGGAGGCTACACTGTGGAGGCGCTGGTGCGAAGCGGTGTGGGAGCCATCGATCTGATCGACGATGATAAGGTCTGCCTCACCAATCTGAACCGTCAGATCATCGCAACGCGCAGCACCGTGGGAAAATATAAGGTGGAGGTCATGCGTGACCGCATTCTCGACATCAACCCGGACTGCAAGGTGGAGGTGCACAAGTGCTTCTATCTGCCGGAGACAAAGGACGAGTTCGATTTTTCCAGCTATTCGTATGTCGTGGATGCAGTCGATACTGTGACGGCAAAGATTGCGCTGGTCATGCAGGCGCAGGAGACAGGAACGCCGATCATCAGCAGCATGGGCGCCGGCAACAAGCTGAATCCGGCAATGTTTGAGGTGGCGGACATCTATAAGACGTCGGTCTGCCCGCTGGCGAAGGTTATGCGCCGCGAACTCAAAAAGCGCGGAGTGAAGAAACTGAAGGTGGTGTATTCCAGGGAGCAGCCGGTCACGCCGATCGAGGATATGTCGATTAGCTGCCGTGCGCACTGTATCTGCCCGCCGGGAGCAAAGCATAAATGTACGGAGCGCCGTGCGATTCCGGGTTCCAATGCATTTGTACCATCGGTGGCAGGATTGATCATTGCATCGGAGGTCATCAAGGACCTTGCGGCAGAATAGAGAATGAGGGACAGGCATGTATCAGAGAACCATAGAAGAACTGCAGAAGGACGAGCGGGAAAAAGTAATCATAGACATCCGCAGAGAAGCTGATTTTTTGAGAGAGACATATCCGGGAGCAAAGCATATCTACTGGGAGGAGTTTGAGGCGCATAAGGACGAGGTGCCCAAGGACTGCCCGGTTTACCTGATCTGCTATACGGGAGAGCGCAGCGACGAGCTGGCGCGCGAGCTTTTAGAGGAGGGCTATGAGGTATACAGTGTGCAGGGCGGATACCGTGCGTACCTGCGCATGAAGCTGTTAGAATCCATGGAACAGACAAAAGCGCCGGATGCCGAAGAGAAGAACCTGGATCGCTGCAGCGAGATTGAGCGCAGCATTGTCAAAAAGTTCCGCAAGGAGATCTGGCGGAAGTTCACAAAGGCGATCAACGAATACGAGCTGATTCAGGACGGTGACAAGATTGCCGTCTGTATTTCCGGAGGAAAAGATTCCATGTTGATGGCGAAGCTGTTTCAGGAGCTGGAGCGCCACGGCAAGAAGAATTTCGAGGTGGTATTCCTCGTCATGAATCCGGGGTACAATGAGATCAACTACGAGACGATTGTAAACAACGCCAAAATCTTAAACGTCCCGATCACGGTATTTACTTCCGAGATCTTTGACATTGTGGCGGGTGAGGAGGAATCTCCGTGCTACCTGTGCGCGCGCATGCGCAGAGGGCATCTCTACAGCAAGGCAAAGGAGCTCGGCTGCAACAAGATTGCGCTGGGACATCATTTTGACGATGTGATCGAGACCATCCTTATGGGAATGCTTTACGGGGCGCAGGTACAGACGATGATGCCGAAGCTGCACAGCACGAATTTCCCGGGGATGGAGCTGATCCGTCCGCTGTATCTGGTGCGCGAGGAGGACATCATCCACTGGATGAATTACAATGACCTGCACTTTATCCAGTGTGCCTGCCGTTTCACGGAAAGCTGTGCTTCCTGCGGTGGTACGGAGAAGGGTTCCAAGCGCGCGGAGATCAAGGATCTGATCCGGGAGCTTCGCAAGAAGAATCCTTACATTGAGAAGAATATCTTCCGCAGTGTGGAGAACGTCAACTTAAACACTGTGATCGGTTATAAAAAAGATGGTGTCCGCCATCATTTTCTGGATGAATATGACAAAGCATAATCTTTGATTTTGTGTCATTTTTATCCCCCCGAGGGGCTTGTGCGGCCCCTCTTTTTCATGCTATCCTTTGTGCACTGGGCAAAAATGCCCGCGATTTTAACAAGGGAGAATAAATAATGAAAAAGAGATGGATAGCACTGATTTGCGCAGCAGCAGTGACGACAACGCTGTTTGCCGGATGCAGCAGCACGGGCGCAGAACAGACAGGTAACAACGCAGGCAGCACGGCGACGGAGGCGGCACAGGGAAAGGACAGTGTCAGTGGAGAGGGCATAGCGCAGAGCGTGGCAGGAACCGCAGATACGGTCATCGTGGCGATGAGTCCTTCGTCGGAGCCGGCGGCGGGATTTAACCCTTGCATCAACTGGGGCTGTGGGGAACACTGCCATGAACCGCTGATCCAGTCGACGCTGATCCGGACGAACGTGGATATGGAGTTCGAGAACGATCTGGCGACGGATTACAGTGTGAGTGAGGACGGGCTGACATGGACGTTCCACATCCGGGATGATGTGAAGTTCACGGACGGGGAGCCTCTGACCGCATCGGATGTGGCATTTACATTTAATACGGCGCTTGCCACGCCGAATTCGGAGGCGGATTTAAGCATGCTTGATTCGGTGGAGGCAGTGGATGACACCACAGTTGTTTTCCACATGAGCAAGCCGTATAATGCGTTTTTGTATACACTGGCAGTGTTCGGCATCGTGCCGGAGCACTGCTATGATGAAGCAACCTACGGCGAGAATCCGGTCGGTTCGGGCAGATATGTGCTGACTCAGTGGGATAAGGGACAGCAGGCGGTATTAGAGGCGAATCCGGACTACTATGGTGATGAAGTACAGATGAAAAAAGTCGTTGTCCTGTTCATGGAGGAAGACGCGGCGCTTGCAGCCGTAAAGGCAGGTCAGGTGGACATTGCCTACACATCTGCCGTGTACAGTGATGAGCAGGTGGACGGTTACAGTCTTTTCGTCTGCAAGTCAGTGGATTCCAGAGGAATCTCACTTCCTTCGATTCCGGCAGGAAATGAGGTCGTTGACGGAGATACTGTCTATGCGGCGGGAAATGATGTAACCTGTGATAAGGCGCTTCGTCAGGCAATGAATTACGCACTTGACCGTCAGACCATGATCGATCATGTGTTAAATGGCTATGGAGAAGTCGCTTACAGCGTATCGGACAACATGCCGTGGTCGAGCGAGTCGATGATTATCCCGTATGATGTGGATAAGGCAGAGCAGATTCTTGCGGACGGTGGATGGAGTGATACGGACGGCGACGGCATTGTGGAAAAAGACGGACAGAAAGCGGAATTTACCGTGTATTATTCCGCGTCCGATTCCGTGCGGCAGGCGCTCACGGCAGAGTTCTCCAACCAGATGAAAGCGGTAGGAATAAACGTATTATACGAAGGTCTGGGAAGCTGGGACGAACTGTATACAAAGATGTACTCCGATCCGATCATCTGGGGCTGGGGCTCCAACTCGCCGGTGGAGGATTATCAGCTGTACTATACCGGCGGTTCCTGTAACTTTACGGGATATTCCGATGCGAAGACGGATGAACTTCTGGATGCGGCGCTTGCGGCGACGGATATGAATGAGTCGTACCGTCTCTGGCAGCAGGCACAGGAGGATGTCGGACCGGATGCCGAGGCACTCTGGGTATGGTTTGCCAACGTGGATCATCTCTATTTTGCGCGGGATGGTCTGGCAGTGGCGGAGCAGAAGCTGCATCCGCACGGTCATGGCTGGTCGTTAGTCAACAATGTCGACCAGTGGACCTGGGAATAGATGAGGGAAGAATGAATATCAGGCATTACATAAGCTTTTTTATAAAAAATGTAATAAAAATGCTGACACTGCTGATCGGTGTCAGCATTGCCGCGTTTATGCTGGTGTCGTTGTCACCGATTGATCCGGTACAGGCGAACGTCGGAGCGACAGCTTACATGCGCATGATGCCGGAGAAGCGGGCGCAGATGGAGTCCTACTGGGGGAAGGATGTCCCGCCCGCAGAGCGCTATCTGAACTGGGCGAAGGATTTTGTGCGGGGAGATATGGGCACTTCACTGAAATATAACCGCCCGGTTGCGGATGTGGTTGCGGAGAAGTTCGGCAATTCGTTTGCGCTGATGTGCGTGGCGTGGGTATTGTCCGGAATATTGGGGCTTGTGCTCGGCATTGTGGCGGGGTATTTTAAGAACCGTCTGCCGGACCGTCTGATCCGCGGGTATGCGCTGCTTCTGGCAAGCACGCCGGCATTCTGGATCGGTCTGCTGCTCTTGATGGTCTTTGCCGTGTGGCTCGGCTGGCTGCCGTTCGGCATGAATCTGCCGGCAGGCATGACAGCGGCGGAGGCGGGCATCGGCGTGCGCATCCGGCATCTGATCCTCCCGGCGCTGACACTCGGTCTGACGGGCGTGGCAAACATCACGCTGCACACTCGGGAGAAAATGATTGCGATTATGGAGAGTGATTATGTGCTGTTTTCGCGTGCGCGGGGGGAGAGCAGCGGCTATATCGTAAAAAGACATGCCCTGCGCAATCTGGTGCTGCCTGCCATCACTCTGCAGTTTGGTTCCATCAGTGAGATTTTTGGCGGATCGGTGCTCGTGGAGCAGGTATTTTCCTATCCGGGACTCGGACAGGCGGCGATTGATGCCGGGCTGGGGAGCGATGTGTCGCTGCTTTTGGCGATCACGGTCATCAGCACACTGTTCGTATTCCTTGGAAATCTTGCGGCAAATGTACTTTACGGTGTGATTGATCCGCAGATAAGGAGGGGCAGAAGTCATGGATAAAACCGGTCATATGATGATTGCTGTCCACACGGAGGGCAGACGCAACGGGCGCCAGTGGATGCGGCGCTTTCTTCTGGCGGCAGTGCTGCTTTTGGCGGTTGCTGCGGTGGCTGGAATCTGTCTGGAGGAGCAGGCGGTGGTCACGGATTTTTCGCGCAAAAACCTGCCGCCGTGTCTTAAGTATCTGTTTGGGACGGACTGGATGGGGCGTGATATGCTGTCGCGCACGCTGGCGGGGCTCTCCACGAGCATCCGTATCGGTGTACTGGCGTCAGCGGTCAGCGCAGTGCTTGCGCTTTTTCTTGGAACTGCCGCGGCGGTTGGTGGAAAATGGGCGGACGGCATCATCAGCTGGTGCATTGATCTGATGATGGGAGTTCCGCATATTGTGCTGCTCATACTGATTTCCTATGCGCTTGGAAAGGGCGAAAAAGGCGTGATTGTCGGTGTGGCGCTGACGCACTGGCCGAATCTCGCGCGCGTGATCCGCGGGGAGATCCTGCAGGTGCGGGAGGCGGCGTATGTCGGCATTGCAAAGCAGCTCGGGAAAAGTCCGTGGTACATTGCCAGATGGCACATTTTTCCGCAGATTCTCCCACAGTTTCTTGTGGGGCTGGTACTGTTGTTCCCGCACGCGATCCTGCACGAGGCGAGCATCACGTTTCTGGGCTTTGGACTGCCGCCGGAGAAGCCGGCGATTGGCGTGATCCTCTCGGAGAGCATGTCGTATCTGAGCACCGGAAAATGGTGGCTGGCGCTCTTCCCGGGACTGGCGCTGGTCGGCGTGGTGATTCTTTTCGACCGGATCGGGAGCGGCTTAAAGGCGCTGCTTGACCCGTCGAGCGCGCAGCTGTAGAAGATTTTGAGTGGAGAAAAACGATGGAAGAGAAAAAAGAATTACTGCGCATCGAGCATCTGACGGTATCTTTCGCGCAGTATGAGAAGCGCAGCGCAAAGCAAGGGGAACTTCCGGTGATCCGTGATCTGAATGTGACGGTGCGTGAGGGTGAGATCGTCGCGGTCGTCGGGAGCAGCGGATCGGGAAAAAGCCTTCTGGCGCATGCCATAATGGGAATTCTCCCCGCCAATGCGGCTGCAAGCGGCAGTATTTTTTACCGGGGAAGCGCCTGCGGCGAGGCGGAATTAAAGGCGCTGCGCGGCAGGGAGATCGCCCTGGTGCCGCAGAGTGTCAATTATCTTGATCCTCTGATGAAGGTCGGCAGACAGATCATTGGGGAAACGAAGAAGCGGCAGAAGCTTTTTGGCGAAGCAGACCAGGGAAAGCGGCAGAAGCTTTTTTGCGGAGCAGACCGGGAAAAGCGGCAGGCGGAAGCGCGGATGCGGGAACTCCTTGCAAGGTATGGACTTGCGGACGAAGTTGCGGATCTCTATCCGTTTGAACTATCCGGCGGCATGGCGCGCCGTGTGCTGTTGCTGACGGCACTGATGCGGCAGCCGCGCCTGATCATCGCGGACGAGCCGACGCCGGGCATGGATCTTGCGCTGGCAAAACAGGCGATGCAGGATTTCCGGACATTTACGGACGATGGAAACGGCGTGCTTCTGATTACACATGATCTGGAACTGGCGCTTGAGGTGGCGGACCGGATCGTTGTGTTTTATGCCGGGACGACCGTGGAGGAAGCGAAGGTGGCGGATTTTGCGGACGAGACGCTGTTGCGGCACCCATATACGAGAGCGCTGCATGAGGCGCTGCCGGGGCGCGGGTTTGCGGCACTGCCCGGAACACAGCCTTACGTGAAAGATCTGCCGGCGGGATGTCCGTTTGCACCGCGCTGCGCCGACCGTCGGGAGGCGTGTGACGGGGAGATTCCGGTTGCCTGTGTCCGCGGCGGCAGGGTACGATGCATATTGTATACAGAGAATTCATAAAGAACTATCAGAGGGAGAGGAGGAAACGTCCGGTGAGACTGAAAGCGGAACATATCAGCTATAAATATCCGGGGGGCAGCAGAGAGGTGCTGTCGGATGTGAGTCTGGAACTGGGGAGTACCGACCGGCTGGGGATTGCCGCGCCGAGCGGCTTTGGTAAGACGACGCTCTGTCAGATCCTGGCAGGCTACCGCACACCGACGGCGGGACGTGTCTGTGTGGACGATATGCCGCTTCCGGGGAGCGGTTACTGCCCGGTGCAGATGATCTGGCAGCATCCGGAGCAGGCGGTCAATCCGCGCGTGCGGATGCAGACGGTTCTGCAGGAGGGAGATTCGATCAGCGAACGTGTGATAGAGGGACTCGGGATTGAGAGGGACTGGTGTAACCGGTATCCGGGCGAACTTTCCGGAGGAGAACTGCAGCGGTTCTGCATAGCGAGGGCTCTGGGGGAGAGAACACGGTTTCTGATTGCAGATGAGATCAGCACCATGTTAGATCCCATCACCCAGAGCCAGATCTGGAACTTCCTGCTGGCGGAAGTGAAAGAACGAAAAATAGGGCTTCTGGTCGTAAGCCACGACGAAAAGCTGATGGAGCAGGTCTGTGACCGCATCATGCGGCTGTGATGCCTGCAAATAAAAAGAAAAATCAGAATATCATCTTCGCGCGGTTCTTCAATAAGCGCGCGCCATTCACAATGAGAAGAATTCCGGCTGCAATGCCGCCTGTCAGTACGCAGATGCCGACGGCAAGGCTTGCAGCGCCAGTCGATCCCATCGTCTTGTAAATCTTTTCTTCCATAAAAACAACCTCCTTAATACAAAACAATCCATTTATGGTTAGTATTTTACCATCATTTGGCGGAATATACAAGAAAACGGTCACGGCAGCCAGCCGCCGTCCCCCGCCAGCACAAGCTCTCTGGAAAAATGGGCAGCCTGTGCGCCGTCTAAGGTATCCACAAAGTCTGCACGCTGTGCAAACGGGCGGCAGCTGTCTGCACAGCCACAGTCAGCGTCCTGTGGATAACTGTGATACTCGGCAAAAAGAACGGTGCCGTGTGCGTGCTCCTTGCCCCAGTCATGAAATCCGGCAGGGTGGATGTGGGCGCCTATCGCGCAGTCCATGAGGACAACCCGTGCGTAATCCCGCCAGGGACGGCCGATATAGGCCGCGTGCTGAGGACAACCCTCCGCGGCAAAGCGGCAGTCGTGGAAAACATAGCCGTATTCCTGCCCTTCGGGGGTGGAAGCGGCGGTGGCATATCCGGGTCCTAAGGATGCGATCGTACAGCCTTCAAAGTAAGCGGTCGCACTGCCGAAAATAAAGTCGATATCGCCGCAGATATAGCAGTTGTGATAATATTGTCTGCCGTTGATGCGCGGCGCGGACTCGGTCGGTCCGCGGAAGCCGCCGGGCTCGTATTCCTCCGGGGGAAGCGGACCGGTAAAAAGCGTATCCTGATGCCCGAGAATCCGGCAGGATTCCGCGACAAAACGGTCACATTCGGCGTAGAGTGCGATTGCCTGCCCGTGCGTTTTGGAGTCGCCTGCAGTATTCTCGATGGTTAAGTTGCGCAGCGTGACGTCTGCGGCATGCACGAAAAAGGTGTAGGAGCGGAAGGTTCCGCGCTTGATGCCGTCCGGCATGATCTCGTAGCCGTAATCGCCGAAGGAGATCACGGTGTCGGACGGGGATGCTCCTGCGCCCTCGATCGTGACGTTCGGGCGTGTGAGGGATAATTTTTCGTGGTAGATTCCGGGCATGACGCGGATGGTCACGGGAACCGTGGGGTCTTCTGGCATGGCGGCGAACGCCGCTTTCAGTGAATAAAAGCTGCCAGAGGCATCTGCCCCTGGCGCAACGGTCATTGTATACATAAGTGGCTTCCTTCTTGGGAAAATAGAATTAACGGGCGAGAATATCGATGATCTCTGCGACATACATGGTGTGCATATCGCCGTCTTTGTACCATTTTTCCTTGATCTCAGGGAGAAGAAAAGAGTCTTCCGTGATGCGGGTGGCAGACATTTTCTCGCAGAGAAGGACAAAGTTGCCCTCATCCACGTAAGGGATGTTGTGGCGCGTGGCGAGGGTAAGACCTGCCGCGGCGAATTTGTCTTCGTCTCTTCCGGAATGGGAACCGCAGTAATTTAACGCGTCACGGTATTGCCCGGACAGGAAGGTAATGGAGAAAAATTCGTTCGCGTCGATGAATTCTTTGGTGTAGCGGGAATCACGCACAAAAATGAAAGCAACATTTTTGCCCCAGAGGACACCGACACCGCCCCAGCTTACGGTCATCGTGTTGGCTTTTTCCTTGTTGCCGGCTGTGACGAGCGCCCACTCTTTGCCGATTTTGGTAAATGGATTAAATTCTACAAGATCAAATGGTAACGGTTGGAATGTGTGCATAAAATTACTTCCTTTCTGTCAGGATCATTTCTGTAAATATGATACCATTTTGGCGGGAAAATGACAAGAAAGCCGACGGCAAAACGGGATGCTTTTCACGCTGGAAGGGGCGCAGATGAGCGCCGGAGCAGTTGAAAAAATAGACGGAGTGCGTATAATAGTAATATAGTACGCAAAAGGAAGAAGGAGGAGCGGCGATGGCAGGATTAGGCCACAGACAGGATCGGGGAGTCATGCTCCCGCCACTGGATGAGATTGACGGTTTTATGGTGCGCCCGGGATTTTACAATTCGGAAGGTGCAGTGCCGACGGCGAGGGGAGTGAGCTTTACGATTCATTCGGTCGGCGCGACGGGATGTACACTTCTGCTGTTTAGGCCGCAGGAAAAAGAGCCATACGCCAGACTGAAGTATCCGGAGGCATATCACATTGGCAACACGTTCGCAATGCTGGTATTCGGCTTGAAGATTGATGAATTTGAATATGCGTTTCAGCTGGACGGACCGTATGATGTGTCCATGGGGCTGTTGTTTGATAAGAACAATGTGCTGCTGGATCCGTTTGCGAAGGCGGTGACAGGGCAGCGGAACTGGGGCGAGCGTCCGGAGAGTGACGAGGGTTTTGTGTATCACGCCCGTGTGGTGGAGAATAATTTTGACTGGGGAAAAATGACGTTTCCGGAGATTCCGGCGGAGGATCTGATCATATACGAGACGCATGTAAGAGGATTTACCAAGGATGCTTCTTCCGGGGTGACGGCAGGCGGCACGTTTGAGGGACTGCGCCAGAAGATTCCGTACCTGAAGGATCTGGGCGTCAACGCGATCGAGCTTCTCCCGATTTTTGAGTTCGATGAGATGGAGAGCGCCCGCGTGGTGGACGGCGTGCAGTTGTACAATTACTGGGGGTACAATACGGTGAGCTTTTTTGCGCCGAACACCAGCTACTCGTCCGTGGTAGAGCACAATCACGAGGGAGACGAGTTAAAGCTGCTGATCAGTGAACTCAAGGCAAACGGCATGGAAGTCATTCTGGATGTCGTGTTTAACCATACTGCCGAGGGAAATGAGAATGGACCGTGTTTTTCGTTTAAGGGCATTGATAATAATATTTATTATATGCTGACGCCGGATGGACATTACTACAATTTCAGCGGATGTGGCAATGCCATGAACTGCAACCACCCGATCATGCGCAAGTTTATCATTGACTGCCTGCGCTACTGGGTGATGGAGTACCGCGTGGACGGTTTCCGGTTCGATCTGGCTTCGATTCTGACGCGTGACCAGAACGGGGCGCCGATGCCGGATCCGCCGATCTTACAGGGGATCGCCTGCGACCCGATCTTAGGACATGTGAAGCTGATCGCCGAGGCGTGGGATGCGGCAGGACTTTACCAGGTGGGAACCTTCCCGGCGTTTCGCAGGTGGTCAGAGTGGAACGGCAGATACAGAGATGATATGCGCCGCTTTTTAAAGGGCGACGGGGGCATGGCGGGAACCGCGATCAACCGCATCATCGGTTCGACAGATCTGTACGATCCGGTGCACAGAGGTGAGAGCGCATCGGTGAATTTCCTGACCTGCCATGACGGTTTTACGCTCTATGATCTGTACTCGTACAATACGAAGCACAATGAGAAAAACGGCTGGAACAATACGGACGGCGACAACAACGGAAACAGCTGGAACTGCGGCGCCGAGGGAGAGACGGACGATCCGCAGATCGAGGGACTGCGCCGGCGCATGGTGAAAAATGCGTTTGCGACGCTGCTCTGCAGCCGCGGACCGGCGATGTTCTACGGCGGCGACGAGTTCTGCAACACGCAGTTTGGCAACAACAATGCCTACTGTCAGGACAACATCATATCCTGGCTGGACTGGACGAGGCTGGAAAAATACCGGGAGATTCATGATTTTGTGCGGTATATGATCGGTTTCCGGAAGCGCTATGCCATTCTGCGCAAGAAGACGAAGCCGGTGGCATGCAATCTGCCGGAGATCAGCATTCACAACGGTTATCCGTGGAACGGCGGTACGGATTCCAACAGCCGGCTCATCGGCATCATGTATGCGGGAAGAGATGAGCACGACACGCGGGACGATATTGTGTTCTATTGTATGAATGCTTACTGGGAGACATTAGTGATGCAGCTTCCGGAACTGCCGAACGGGCTCCAGTGGAAAGTGTGTGTCAACACGTCCGTGGAGTACGAGGATGGCAGGGATATGGAGTCCTACACAGAGTTTTATTATAAGAAGACATTGAAGGTTCCGCCGCGCACGGCGATCGTACTGGTGGCAGAGTAAGCGGGTGAAGCGGGCAGAAATCCTTGGGGAATGCCCGCTGCCTGCGCTGCGGCTCCTAGAGGTAGCCGCCGTCGAGGGTGATGATCTGCCCGGTCAGGTAGTCGTTTCCGGTGGTAATCTGCACGGCAAGCGATGCCACTTCCTCCGGCGCGCCGAAGCGCCCGGCGGGGATCTCCTCGGCGAGCTGGGCGCGCTCTTCTGCGGAAAAGCAGGCATTCATCTCGGTGTCGATCACGCCGCAGGCAATCGCGTTGACCTGGATGCTGCTCGGTGCGAGCTCCTTGGCGAGGGCGCGGGTAAAGGAATTGATGCCGCCCTTGCAGGCGGAGTATGCGACCTCGCAGGAGGCACCGACATTTCCCCAGATCGAGGAGATGTTTAAGATTTTCCCGGATTTCTGGTGGATCATGTGTGGCAGGGCAAGCTTGCTCGCGGAAAAGACGGAGGTCAGATTGACGCCGATGATGCGGTTCCACTCATCGATGGTCATATCTTCCAGCAGACCGATATGTGAGATGCCGGCATTGTTTACGAGAATGTCAACGCCGCCGAAGCGGGCTTCGCTTTGGGAAAAAAGCTGTTCCATATAGGCATAGTCTGACACGTCACCGATGCTGGTAAGTACGTCCACATGGCAGGTTTCCCTTAATTCGTCTGCCAGCGCCAGCAGCTCCTTTTCGGAGCGGGAACAGTTGATGACCAGACGGCAGCCCTCCCTGGCAAAGGCGCAGGCGATCGCCCGCCCGATGCCGCGTGAGGCGCCGGTAATGAGTACGGTTTTATACATGATGAAAGACCTTTCTTCTATATTGTGAATGTGTTAGTATGCAGTGTTCACGCACAGTATATCACAAAATTTAGGCGGCTTTGTTTGAAATTTCAAAAAAATTAAAAAAATACAAAATTTTTCTGGACAAACAGAAAAACTTGTGATAATATAATGAAGCACGATTTGAGAGACAACAAAGTGCTTCATAAATATCGATGCGTGGCTCAGCTTGGTAGAGCGCTGCGTTCGGGACGCAGAGGTCGCAGGTTCGAATCCTGTCGCATCGACTGACTGGTAGAAACCGTCAACCTTAGAGAGATCAAGGGTTGGCGGTTTTTTCATATATAAAATTGCCTTGTCAAAGACTTCGCTGCAGTGTATAATTGCACTGATGATTTGCGAGTGAAGAACACGGGAGGAAGACATGGGAAAAGACGTTATTATTGCATGTGATTTTAACAGTAAGGCAGAAGTCATTGCGTTTCTTGAGAAGTTCAAGGACGAGAAGCCGTTCGTCAAGATTGGAATGGAGCTTTTTTATGCGGAAGGACCGGACATCGTGCGTACCATCAAGGGGATGGGACACAAGATCTTCCTTGATCTGAAGCTTCATGACATTCCGAACACGGTGAAAAAGGCGATGGCGGTTCTCTCGGGACTGGATGTCGATATGTGCAATGTACATGCAGCGGGAACAAAGGGCATGATGCAGGCGGCACTGGAGGGACTGACGAGAGCGGACGGCAGCAGACCGCTGCTGATCGCGGTGACGCAGCTTACCTCCACGAGCGAGGAAGTGATGCAGCAGGAGCTGTGGATTGACAAGCCGATCGATGAGACGGTCATGCACTATGCGAAAAATACCATGGAAGCAGGACTGGACGGAGTCGTATGCTCGCCGCTTGAGGCAGGCAAGGTACATGCAGTCTGCGGAGAAAAGTTTTTGACGATCACACCGGGCGTGCGTTTCGCGGACGGCGATGTGGGAGATCAGAAGCGTGTGACGACACCTGCAAAGGCAAAGGAACTCGGATCGGATTACATCGTAGTCGGAAGACCGATCACACAGGCGGCGGATCCGGTAGCGGCATACCGCAGATGTGTGGAAGAATTTGTAGGTTAGGACGACATACACGAAGAGGAGATGGACGAAACAGCCTGGTCTCCTCTTTTTTTCATAGGAAGAAAAGGACGGTGGGGAAGATGCCTCAAAAAGGATTGAGCGGAAGCACATTGAAGTTGATCGCGATCATCACGATGCTGATCGACCATATCGGAGCGGCGGTCATTGCCAGACTGCTGATTGCCGGGCAGGGGAGTGAGATGCTCTATAAGATCTATTATGCGATGCGCGCCGTCGGCAGAGTGGCATTCCCTATTTTCTGTTTTCTGCTTGTGGAGGGATTTTTTTACACGGGCAGCCGGAAAAAATATGCACTTCGGCTGTTTGGATTTGCCCTGCTGTCGGAGATACCGTTCGATCTGGCATTTTCCGGGAAAATACTGGAATTCGGCTATCAGAATGTATTTTTCACGCTGCTGATCGGGCTTCTTACGATCATGCTGTTTGATGCGGTGGTGAAAAAGCAGGAGTGGCATCCGGTTTTGCGCAGTGCGCTGCTTGTCATCATCACATTCGGGGGAATGGGTGCGGCCTATCTGCTACACACAGATTATGATGCAAAAGGCGTGCTCGCAATTCTGGTGTTTTATATGACGAGACAGATGCGGGGATTACAGATCGTGGCAGGCTGCCTGGCGTTCTGCTGGGAACTTCCGGCGATCGTGGCGTTTATCCCGATTGCGTTCTATAATGGAAAGCGCGGATGGAACATAAAGTACCTGTTCTATGCGTTCTACCCGGTGCATCTATTGGTTCTTTATCTGATCTGTGTAGGGATGGGAACCGCGCAGATTGCGGTGGTGTAGGAGAGAAAGAGAGGAAGAGAGTAAGTATGGAGATATCAAAGGAGACGCGGAAACGGATGATGCAGATCATTGCATTTGGGATTCTGCTCTATTGCGGGATGGAGCATTTTGACGTGGTGATCGGAGCGGTGGATTTTGTGCTGGGGATTGTGATGCCGTTTCTGGTTGGAGGCGCGATCGCATTCGTGATCAATGTTCCGATGAAGAGTATCGAGCGGCATCTGTTTGCGAAGAACGGGAAGCTTGCAAAATGGAGAAGACCCGTTGCCTATCTGCTGACGCTTGCGCTTGTGATCGGTATTATCACGCTGGCACTTGTGGTCGTGATACCGGAGCTTGGAAATACGATTTCCATGATTGTACAGCAGGTTCCGGTTGCGGTAAAAGCCGTACAGAAGTGGCTGACAGATCTTCCGGACAGCTATCCGGCACTTGCCCCTGCGGTGGCGGAGCTTAATATTGACTGGTCATCGCTTGCCGACTCGATTGTGACGTTTGTGCAGAATTTTGCGGCGGGGGTTGTGAGCTCCGGCGTTGGTATTTTTTCCGGGATCGTGAGCGGTGTGGTGACGTTTGTGATTGCGTTTACGTTTTCCATCTATGTGCTGTTCCAGAAGGAGCGTCTGGCGAGACAGGCAAAACAGATTCTGTACGCCGTCTTTCCGGAGAAGACCACAGAGAAGATTCTCTCGGTGGCAGCCCTGTCCAATCAGGTGTTTTCCAGTTTCCTGTCCGGGCAGTGCGTGGAGGCGGTGATTCTAGGCACCTTGTTTGTCATTACCATGTCGATTCTGGGGATGCCGTATGCAATGCTGACCGGAATCGTGATTGCGATAACGGCGCTGATTCCGATTTTCGGCGCATTTATCGGCTGTGTCATCGGAATGCTTCTGATCGTGATGGTAGATCCGGTGCAGGCGGTGTGGTTTCTGGTGCTGTTTTTGGTGTTGCAGCAGATTGAGGGAAACCTGATCTACCCGCACGTGGTGGGAAACTCCGTCGGACTGCCCTCCATCTGGGTGCTGGTGGCAGTGACCGTCGGCGGCAACATGTTCGGCATCCTGGGTATTCTGGTGTTCATTCCGCTTTGCTCCGTGCTGTACGCACTGTTTGCCATGTTTGTGAAAAAAAGACTGCGGGAGCGGGCGATTCCCGAGAGCCGCTGGAACGCGCCGTCAGGCGGCGCTGCGGCGGCCGAGCCCGCAGAAGAGCAGTCTTGTGGATAAATGACAAAAAGCCTTTCGGAAGTGTAGGAGGGACTTCCGAAAGGCTTTTTGAAATAGTGTAATATGGTATATGGAATATATATAAAACCCGTCGGCAGTGCCGGTGAGAGAGTTTTTAGGCGGAACTGACAGAACCCCAACCCCCGCGTCGAAACTCAACAGCTCCTTTTGATGATTCTATCTTATCGGGAAAATGTGTCGGAAGCTTGACGGCAAAATGAAGAATGTCTTAATATAGTGTAAGAAATTTCTAAAAAGTGGAAAATATTTATAAAATGGCGTTGGAAAAAGGGGAAGCATTACTTGGAAGCATACGAATATCTGGAAAAAATAAGAGCGGCGGCGCCGCGGGTACACTGTATCACGAATTATGTGACGGCGCATGACGTGGCGAACATGATCCTGGCGTGTGGAGCGAACCCGGTCATGGCGGACGAGCCGCAGGAGATGGGAGAGATCACGGCGCATGCGGGGGCGCTCGCCCTTAATATGGGAACTCCTGGCGAGCGCAGAGAGCAGGCAATGCTTGCGGCGGGAAAGGCGGCAAACGCGAACGGGATTCCGGTAGTGCTTGACCCGGTCGGCGTCGGTGCGAGCGCATTTCGCCGGAAGATGGCAGAAGAACTGTTGGAGGCGGTGATGTTTACCGCCATACGCGGCAACATGTCGGAGATCCGGACGCTTTCTGAACTGGCAGAAAAAAAGGTGACCGGCTCATCCGGCGGCGTGGATGTATGTCCGGTGGATGTGGTCACGGAGGAGACGCTTGTGGAAGCGGTCACCTTTGTAAAGGCGGTCTCTAAGCGCCTTGGTGCGGTGCTTGCGGTGACCGGTGCGATCGATCTTGTCTCGGACGGACAGCAGTGTGTGGTGATCCGCGGAGGAAGAGAGGAGATGAGCCGGGTGACCGGAACCGGGTGCCAGCTCTCCGGACTTGCGGCGGCGTTCCTCGCGGTGGCGCGGAATATGGAAGCGCCGGCTGGAAGCACCGGCAGGAATACTGCAGCATGCGCGGCGCGCGGCATGGAGGCGGTCGCGGCGGCAGTCTGCGTGATGAATGCAGCAGGAGAGATTGCATGGGAGCAGCGCGGTTTATGCGGCGGAAATGCCTCCTACGGGACCGGTATCATTGATGCTGTGTACCGGATGGACCAGAAAATGCTGGAGGGAAGGATTCATTATGAAGTGCGATAAAAGAGATCTGCTGCTTTATGCAGTGACTGATCGAAGCTGGAGCGAAGGAACAACGCTGGGGGCGCAGGTGGAAGAAGCGCTCCGGGGAGGCGCGACATTTGTCCAGCTGCGGGAAAAAAAGCTGACCGGGGAAGCACTCCGTGCAGAGGCGCTGGAGATCCAGGCTGTGTGCCGGCGGTACGGCGTACCGTTTGTGATCAACGACGACGTGGCGCTTGCGAAAGAGATTGACGCGGACGGGGTGCATGTCGGGCAGGATGATATGGAAGCCGGCGATGTGCGTGCCATTCTGGGCGCTGACAAAATCATCGGCGTATCTGCGCATAATGTGGAAGAAGCGCTCCGCGCAGAACGTCATGGTGCGGATTATCTGGGCGTCGGCGCTGCGTTTACGACCAGCTCCAAACCGGAGGCGGGACACATTGACGCGGAGACGATACGTGCCATCTGCGAGACGGTAAAGATTCCGGTCATTGCGATCGGCGGCATCAAGGAGGAGAATCTTCTGCAGCTGCGCGGAAACGGTCTGTGCGGTGTTGCCGTGATCAGCGCCATTTTTGCACAGAAGGATATCGAGGCGGCGACGAGGCGTCTGCACGCTCTGGCAGAGGAAATGGCGGGGGATCAGGAATGAAGGGTGCAATTTTTGATATGGACGGCACGCTGCTAGACTCCATGCAGGTGTGGGTTCACGTCGGCGAGCAGTATTTGCGGAACCGGGGAATCGAACCGGAAGAAGGGCTCGGAGATGTGCTTTTTCCCATGAGCATGCGGGACGGAGCTGTGTATGTGAAGGAAAGGTACGGTTTGCCGGATCCCCCCGATACGATTGTGACGGACATGGACGCGATTGTGTTTGCGGCATACCGGGATGAGGTTCTGCCGAAGCCGGGCGTTGCGGCATATCTGGAATCGCTCAAAAAGCAGGGAATACCGATGGCGGTCGCCACCGCGACGAACCGGCCGATGGTGGAGGCGGCGCTCGCGCGGACAGGACTTGCCGGCTATTTTAAACAGATTTTTACCTGCACGGAGATCGGCGCGGGAAAAGAAAGGCCGGACATCTATCTGGCAGCGGCAAAGGCACTTGGTACGCACCCGGCGGACACCTGGGTGTTCGAGGATGCGCTCTATGCGATTGAGACGGCAAAGGCAGCCGGGTTTTATACGGTGGGGCTTTACGATGAGACGAGCAGAAATGATCAGGAGGCGATTGCCGGCCTGGCGGACTGCTATGTGCGGGAGATTCAATCTGTTCCCACACAAGACTGTACTTGAGAATGTAATGCTGGCGCCTGTTCATGTAAAAAAGATGGAGAAAGGAAGGACAGAAGCTCTTGCAAAAGAACGGATCGGAAAAGTCGGACTTGCGGACAAGGTTGTCTTTATGGCGGATGGAAGAATTCTTGAGAAAGGAAAGCCGGAGGAGATTTTTTCCAATCCGAAGACGCCAGAGGCAAGACAGTTCCTGCGGAGCGTTCTGTAGTAGGGTGATGAATAAATTTGTGATGAGACAATCTTTACTGCTGCTTTTGACGGCAACGATCTGGGGCGTTGCGTTTGTGGCGCAGAGTGTTGGAATGGATTATATCGGACCGTTTACCTTTAACGTAGTGCGGAATGTGATTGGCGGGTTAGTGCTGATCCCATGTATTGCAGTGTTTCATAGAACAGGTGCAAAGGAAGAGGATGCCGGAAAGACACCGGGAAGCCAGAAAAATCTGCTGCTTGGCGGAATCTGCTGCGGGGTCATGCTTTTTGTGGCAGGCAATCTGCAACAGATCGGAATACAGTATACAACAGTCGGCAAGGCGGGATTTATCACAGCGATGTACATTGTGCTGGTACCGATATTAAGTATTTTTTTAGGAAAAAAGGCGGGAATCAAAATCTGGGCCGCTGTGGCGCTGGCTGTCGCGGGATTATACATTTTATGTATGACAGATGGCAGCTTTTCCCTGCAGAAGGGAGATCTGTTCGTTCTGCTGTCGGCATTTGCATTTTCGGCGCACATTCTTGTTATTGATTATTTTGCGCCGCTGGCGGACGGTGTAAAAATGTCGTGCATCCAGTTTTTTGTGTGTGCACTGCTGTCGGCGGTCTGCATGTGGCTGTTTGAGAAACCGGATATGGGAGTGGTTCTGCAGGCATGGATTCCGGTGCTGTACGCAGGTGTTTTTTCCTGTGGCGTGGCGTACACACTCCAGATTGTCGGACAGCGTGGCATGAACCCAACGGTGGCGTCCTTAATCCTCAGCCTGGAGTCGGTAATTTCATTGATTGCAGGCTGGGTAATATTAGGGCAGGCGCTCTCGGTACGTGAGCTTTCCGGCTGTGTGCTGATGTTTGCTGCAATCATTCTGGCGCAGCTTCCGGAGCGGAAACGTGGCGCGTGATTTCCTGTGATTTTGCAAATTTAGCGTAGAAGTGCCAGAAAAACTGTGATATGATAAAAAAGGGAAAACGCCTTCGGATTCCGAAGGCGTTTTCTGTTACAGAGACATTTTAGGACACGAAAGCTGGTAAGAGAATGATACGCAGAGCGGTACTGCAGGATATTCCTGCATTGATGGATATATATAATGAAGCGATTCTTCACACGACGGCAACGTTTGATACGGAAGTCAAAAACATGGAGAACCGGAAGGCATGGTTTGCGGAGCATAACGGGCGCTATGTCATTTATGTTGATGTGGAGGACGGCAAGGTGGCGGGATATGCGTCGCTTTCCCGTTACAGGGACCGCAAGGCATTTGACCCTGCGGTGGAGATTTCAATTTATGTACACAAGGATTATCGAGGGCGTGGCATCGGCCGCAGCCTGATGGAGAAAGTGCTTGCCTTTGCAGCGGAGTGTGAGGAGATTGACACGGTCATCTCTTTGATTACCAGCGAAAATGCGGCGAGCATTCATCTGCATGAGGTGTATGGATTTGAGTATTGCGGTCAGATTAAAAATGCAGGGACAAAGTTTGGAAGAAAACTCAGTCTGAATGCATATCAGATTCTATATGACAGGTAGAGAGGATATAGGGCAAAAGCTATGATGAAATATTTTATGACCGATAATCAGGTGATACATGAGGAGGAGAAGCTGCAGGATGGCGTGTGGGTGCGGATGATCAGCCCCACGCAGGAGGAATGTGAGGAGATTGCCGATGTGCTGAATGTGGATATCGACGATATCAAGGCAGCACTCGATGAGGAGGAAAGCTCCCGTATCGAACTGCAGGACGGATATACGCTGATTCTGGTGGACGTTCCGACGACGGAGATCCGGCACGATAAGCAGTCCTACACGACAATTCCGCTCGGCATTATCTTAACGCAGGATGTGATCGTGACGGTGTGCACGGAGGATACGCCGGTGCTCAAGAATTTTGTGATCAACCGCGTGAAGGAGTTCAGCACGAAAAAGCGTCTGCGCTTTGTGTACCAGATTCTGTACCGCACCGCGACAATCTATCAGACCAACCTGCGCATCATTGACAAGCGCCGCACGGAGATTGAGGAGCGGATCGGACAACACACCGAGGACGTGGATCTGATTGATCTGCACGAACTGGAGTCCACGCTGGTCTATTTCGCCACATCCCTGCGTGCAAACGGCGTGGTGTTAGACCGGCTGACGCGCTATAAGAGACTGGAGCAGTACCCGGAGGATACGGAGCTTCTGGGGGATGTCATAGTCGAGAACCAGCAGGCGATCGAGATGACTTCCATCTACCGTGACATCATCAACGGTACCAGAGAACTGATGTCCTCCGTGATTGACAACCGCCTGAACAACGTCATGAAGTATCTGACCTCAATCACGATTGTCATGGCGATTCCGACGGTCATTTCCGGTATCTATGGAATGAACGTGGATGAGCGGTGGATGCCGTTTGCTAATACGCCGCACGGATTTTTGCTGATCTGTGTGCTGACTCTGTTGATCTGCATTATCACGATGCTGATACTGCGTAAGAAAAAGATGCTATAGAACAAGCGGCGGGAGAATCTGCCGCACGATCGAATCACGGGCGGCGCAGCAGAGCAGCTGCGCGGAGAGAAGAGTATAATGAAGACAAAAATTTACGGAACCATCGGACCAGCATGCTGTGATACAGAGATGCTGGTTCATTTGTTTGAAAAAGGAATGACAGGAATCAGAATCAATCTGTCCCATGCGGATCTGGAAGAAGCGGATGCGTGGATCTCCGGCATCCACAGCGCATGGAGCCGGCTGCATGACGGAACGCCAGAGATTCTGATTGACTTGCGGGGACCGGAGCTCCGCATCGGTACGCTTGGGGCAGAGCGTCTTTTAAAAGAGGGAGACGGTCTGAGCCTTGTGGCGGACGGACAAAACAATCTGTTTGATCCGACGGAGATTCCGGTGCCGGGAACGCTGCTTGTGGCGCTTGCGCCCGGACAGGAGATTTTGCTGGACGACGGCAGGATTGCATTAAAAGTAGAAGAACAATTCCGCTGCGGATCGTCTGTCGCGGTGGAATGTACCGTTGTGCGGGGCGGCGTCTTAAAAAGCGGGAAAAGTATCGCGGCGCCCGGTGTGGAGATACAGACACCGACGCTGACGGAGCGTGATTACAGGAATCTTGCCAGAGTAAAGCAGTGCAGGATCACAGGGGTCATGCTTCCATTCGTGAGAAATCAAGAAGACTTAAAGAACTTAAAAGAAGCTTTAATAAATGAGGATGCCGGGGACATCCGCATTTTCGCAAAGATTGAGAATCTGCAGGGAATGGAGCATCTGGGGGAGCTGTTGCCACACTGCGATGAGATCGTGATCGCCAGAGGAGATCTGGGGAATGCGATGCCTCTGGCAAAGCTTCCGTGCGCGCAGGAGGAGATTGCGGCTCAGTGTAGAAAGCACGGGTGCGCGTTTATGGTTGTCACGCAGATGCTCGCCTCCATGGAGCATCGGGCGGTGCCGACGCGGGCGGAAGTGTCCGATATATTCCGCGCGGTGCAGCAGGGCGCGGCATCTGTGATGCTGACGGGCGAGACCGCTGCGGGAGAATATCCGCTGGAGGCGATGGAGGTTCTGGTGGATACGGTGCGGGAGGCGGAGTGGTATCTGGAAGAGCGCAGATAGTGGGGCATAAAATGTCATTTATCCAGCATCTTTTTATATTCGCGAGGACTCTGTCCTACATATTTCCGGAAGAGGCGTGAAAAATAGCCCATATCGGTGTAGCCGACGGCGTTGGATACTTCCGCAACGCTCATGTCCGTGGTGTTAAAGTAACGCAGCGAGGCGAGAATGCGGTGCTTGTTGATATAAGTTGTGAGTGTGTCGCCGACTTCCTTTTTAAATTCGCTGGAGAGGTAAGAAGCATTTTTGCCAAATTCCGAAGCAAGCGTGGCGAGCGATAATTCCGAGGACAGGTGCTGGTTGATATAATTGACCACGCTTCGTATCAGATAGGAATAATTGTCATAGGTAAAGTTTTTCACGAGCAGGCAGTATTTGCGTACCATTTCATAAGGAAGATGCTGCAGTTCCTGCGCCTGCACGGTCTCGTTAATTTTAAGCTGAAAGGTATGCATCTGCTTAAAGATATAGGCGGGATGCACCTGTGTGTCCATCATTTTGGCAGACAGAAAAGTGTTGATGTAGGAGAGATATTCCTTTAACTGGGAGAGTGGTGTCTCGGAAAAAGAAACCGCAAAATTCAACAGGGATTTCATGCTTTCGGAGGAGGCTGTCTGATCACCGGTGATGACAGCATCGCCACAGGATTTTATGTGTTCGGCGAGGTTTGCCATATAATCGGAAGTAAATTTGTGAATCCGTTCCTCGTTAAAGTCAACTTCGTGCTGTTCGGAGGTATAATTGATATACTCGACGTGATTGGCTGCAAACCCGGGGATAAATGCAGTGATCAGATGCTGCAGTGTGGTGATCAGACTCTGCATTTCCACGACGGGAAGATTGTAGTAGACCTGCTGCATGCTGGATGTATACTGTGGCGGAATGCCGTTCTCCTTCATGATGCGGTTGATGACAGCCGGAGTTGCAGGTTCGGTACGGAACGGCATGAAGCCAAACATATCGGGATGCTCCTCGTTTGTAACTGTGATAATCAGATTGTAAAAGCCCAGAACACTTTTTAACACGATAATCTGCCAGGCATCCTGCTCGGGAGACAGGGAGAAGATGGCAGAATTTGTGGAGTAGGTTCCCCAGACCATTTTGCGAAGCCCCATGTCCAGCCGCTCCAGATCGGAGTAGGGATAATGCATCAGAAAAGAGTCGACTTTGTAGGTGTCTAAGATGGTCTGGCGGATGACCGGAAAACAGTCCTCAACGGAAATATAGGGCAATGCCATAAGAATCCTCCTTGCTTGATCCGGAAACTGTTAGCTGCAAATAACAATGTGAAAAAATTTTAGTACAAAATAAATATAACACAAAAATAATCCGTGTCAAACAAAAAAAGGCAAAGTACAGGGAAAGGGAAGTTGCTATAATAAAACCATCAAAGAGACCGCATGGGGCGGTCTGCTACAGGAGGCGCATTATGGGAAACACAAACACCAAGCCGTTTGGCGTAAAGGACAAAATCGGTTACATGTGCGGTGATATTGCGAATGATTTTACATTCATTTTCGCCAGCAGCTATGTAATGGTATTTTACACAAAGGTCATGGGAGTCTCTGCCGGTATGGTAGGTACCATGTTCCTGCTTGCAAGATGTCTGGATGCATTTACCGACATCGGAATGGGACGCATTGTTGATAACAGCAAGCCGACCAAGAACGGACGCATCCGTCCGTGGATTCTGCGTATGTGCGCATTTGTTGCACTGGCATCGTTCATGATGTACCAGTCATTTCTGGTAGATGCACCGTATGCGGCAAAAGTTGCTTACATGTTCATCACTTACATTTTATGGGGATCCATTTTCTATACATCCGTAAATATTCCATATGGATCCATGGCATCTGTTATTTCCAGCGAGCCGAAGGACCGAAGCTCCTTATCTGTGTTCCGTTCTCTGGGCGGTACGCTGGCAGGTATCCTGATCGGTATGCTTGCACCGATGGTGGTATATTACACCGATGAGGCAGGAAACAAGGTCGTATCCGCGTCCAAAATTTCCATGATCGCAGGAATCTTTTCCGTACTTGCCGTTATCTGCTATCTGTTATGCTATACGCTGACAACAGAACGTGTCGCGTATGTACCGAAGCCGGATGTCCAGAAGAAGACGTTCGGACAGACGGTTTCCGCACTGTTTTCCAGCAGATCGCTGATGGGCCTGATTCTCTCGGCAGTGCTGTTGTTGTTGGCATCTTTAATGTCCCAGGGCATCAACCAGTATCTGTTTGCAGATTACTTTAAGAACACTGCAGCATTATCCGTATATTCGCTGCTGATGCTTCCGTGCGTGCTTGTACTTTCCGCAGTGTCCACAAAGCTTGCCGTGAAGTACGGAAAGAAAGAGTGCAGTCTTATCGGAATGTTTATCTCCGCAGGATTATATTTTATTATTGGCGTACTGCATGTAAAGAATGTATGGCTGTTCGTCGGACTGGCATTCCTTGCCATGATCGGTATGTATTTCTTCCAGATGCAGTGCTGGGCACTGGTAACGGACGTTATCGATGACATGGAAGTGAAGAATCACACCAGAGATGATGGTACCGTATACGGTATGTACTCTTTCGCAAGAAAGATCGGTCAGGCAATTGCGGGCGGACTTTCCGGATGGGCACTTGGCTGGATCGGTTATGATGAGCTGGCAACAAGCCAGACGCAGGAAGTTGCAAATGGAATCTACAATCTGTCCACCTTCTTCCCGGCAATCATCTATGCATTATGCGGACTGGCACTGTTACTTATATATCCGCTTTCCAAGGCGAAGGTAGAGGCAAACGTAAAAGAACTTGAGTCCAGAAGAAAATAATATAGGCTTGTTAAGGGGCTGCACATTAAGCGTGCAGCCCCTTTTTCGTGCAGTTGATGTGATAAGCAGCATTATAAGAAGCACATATGCAGATTTCCGTTGGAAATGCAGATGGAATATTCGTTGGAGAAAAATGTGAGCATTTCTACCAGTTGGATGTTTGCATCAGATTCCGTGTCTCTTCCACGTTTTGACTATCCGACGGGTGCATGTCCGGCACACCGGAGACAATGGGCGGGCTTTCTAGCTGCACTAACTGCACTCCCTCGTAGACATCATAAAACCGCGCGAACAGAAACTCGTTGCCACCTGCTATGAAAGTCCGGGCAGATGGCAACTCAAACATCTGCTTCGCGCGGTTATGTTTTACTGCGGGAGTGCAGGTAAGTGCAGCACGAAAACCCTACAAATTGTCTCACGGGGTGCGGACCTGACCCGCGGATTGTTCCAAACTTGGAAAGACACGGATCATCGAAGATGCAAACATCTGGCTGGTTAGAAATGCCATATTTTTTGACCGAATTTCCATCTGCATTTCCAACGGAAACCGCAAAGTGCGAGTTTCTTATAATGCTACTTATCAAAATCCAGCTTCACGAAAAGGGGCGACTGCCCCTTTTGGGGCGTATTTGTTAAGGAAAGGTCAAAATAGGTAGGAAGTCCGTTCAAATAGATAGAAAGTTCTATCTATGGAAACCGATATTTTTTACAAACATTGGAAGACATTTTTGACTAAATGTATATTTTTGCAATTTTCAATTTGTAAAAAGGCGGAAAATGTGAAAAAAATCACAATCTATGCATGCATATTGCACAAAAACAGAACGCAAAATTAGAACTTTTGACGAAATTGACATTTAATGGGAAACTTCATAAAATAGGAACACAAAAAAAGAGAAAGGAAGTGGTAATACGGAGGAACTATCAAAGCAGCTGATGGAAGAGCTGAACTGTGAGACTGCGTTCACGATCCCCGTTTTTGGCGGAATCCCTGTGGCGGAGTCGGTCGTGGTCACGTGGATCATCATGGCAGTGCTGCTGCTCGGCTCGATCATTCTTGTGCGCAACCTGAAAGTAGAGAATGTCGGCAAGAAACAGGTTGTACTGGAAACGGTAGTGGGAGGCTTATACAACTTCTTTTATGATCTCCTGGGGGAGGATGGAAAGGGGTATATACCGTATCTGATGACAGTAGGGCTGTATATCGGCGTAGCCAATATGATCGGTCTGTTCGGTCTCAAGTCTCCAACCAAAGATGTGGGCGTCACAGGTGCTCTCGCACTGATGAGTATCGTTCTGATTGAATTTTCGGGCGTACATAAAAAAGGCGTCAAGGGATTTTTAAAGAGCTTTGCGGAACCGATCCCGCTTATGCTGCCGATGAATATTCTGGAAATATTTATCCGGCCGTTATCACTGTGTATGCGACTTTTCGGTAACATCTTAGGCGCATTCGTTATCATGGAGCTGATCAAGATCGTGGCACCGTTACTTGTGCCGGTACCGCTCAGCCTCTATTTTGACCTGTTTGACGGATTCATTCAGGCATATGTATTTGTATTTTTAACATCACTTTTTATTAAGGAAACCATCGAGTAATCAAATCGAAAAAGAAAAGGAAAAGGAGAACATTATTATGACATCTTTAATCGCAATCGGAGCAGGAATCGCAGCACTTACAGGTATTGGAGCAGGTATCGGCATCGGACTTGCAACTTCCAAGGCAACAGACGCTATCGCAAGACAGCCGGAGGCTGACGGAAAGATCACAAAGGCACTGTTACTTGGCTGTGCACTGGCAGAGGGTACTGCAATCTTCGGTATGGTTGTAGCAATCTTAATCATCTTATTCTTAGGCTAAGGAAAGGTTATGGTAGAGTATGCAGTTACTTAGAATCGACTGGAATGTCATCTTTACCATCGTCAATCTGATCGTATTATATCTGGGGCTCCGCAAATTTTTAATCGGACCGGTCACGAAAGTGATGGATCAGCGCAAGCAGCTGATCGAAGGGCAGATGGCGGACGCACGCCATGTAAATGAGCAGGCAAACGAGCTGAAAGCGCAGTATGAGGACGCCTTAAAGCAGGCGCATGAGGAATCGGCGCAGATCGTTGAGAAGGCGAGAAAGAGTGCACAGGCGGAGTATGAGAGCCGTATGGATGCAGCGGATACAGAGGCGCAGAAAATTATTGCCAACGCGCACAAGTCGATTGACCTTGAGCGTGAGAAAACCGTGCAGGATCTGCAGTCGCAGATTGCGGGACTTGCCATGGCGGCAACCGCCAAGGTATTGGGCGACACGGATCAGGCAGCACAGAACAAGCTTATGTATGAACAGTTTTTGGCGAAAACGGGTGGTTTAAATGACACAAACAGCAAATAATTACGGAACGGTTCTTTTTGAGCTGGGCGTAGGGAAAGAGACCGTGGAAGAGATGAAGCGGATCTTCTCACTGACTGGCGAACTTCCGCGCGTGCTGGACTGCCCGGTAGTATCCGGCAGGGAAAAGCACCGGCTGATCGAGCAGCTGTTTCCAAAGGAGGTCTGGAATTTCTTAAAAGAAATGTGCGACCACGGAAACGTATCGGAGATGGACGACGTCTTCAAAGCGTATACGCGCTGCTATGATGAGGCAAATGGAATTTTAAAGACTGTCATGTACTGCGCGGGTACACCGGATGAGGAGCAGCTTGCACAGATCAAAGCATATCTCGCCGCAAAGCATCACAGAGAGACGGTGGAGCTTACTATCCGCACACAGCCGGAACTGATCGGCGGATTTGTGCTGGAGACGGGAGATCTGGTGGAAGATTACAGCGTCCGGGGACGGATCAAGAACTTAGAACAAAAATTGACATGGAGGTGATGACGTGGGTTCCATAAATTCAGAGGAGATTATCTCCATACTGAAAACAGAAATAGAAAATTATGATATGGTGACCGGTGAGCAGGAAGTCGGCTCTGTCATCTGGGTAGGAGACGGAATCGCAACCATCTATGGTATTGAGCATGCCATGTATGGTGAGATTGTGATCTTCGAGAATGGCGTCAGAGGTATGGTGCAGGATATCAAGCGCGATCAGATCGGCTGTATCATTCTCGGAAAAGACACCGGCATCAAAGAGGGCACAAAGGTCACACGTACGAAGAAGAAGGCGGGTGTTCCGGTCGGAAATGCCTATCTTGGAAGAATTGTAAATGCACTGGGAGCGCCGATCGACGGAAAGGGAGAGATTCCGGCGGACGATTACCGTCCGATCGAGCAGGAGGCGCCGGGCATTGTTGACCGTCAGTCAGTCAAGCAGCCGCTCGAGACCGGTATTCTGGCGATTGACGCCATGTTCCCGATCGGACGTGGACAGCGGGAGCTGATTATCGGTGACAGACAGACCGGTAAGACATCAATCGCAGTAGATACCATCTTGAACCAGAAGGGAAAAGATGTGATCTGTATTTATGTGGCGATCGGTCAGAAGGCGTCGACCGTAGCAAAGCTCGTGAATACATTGACGAAGAATGATGCGATGGACTACTCCATCATTTTATCATCGACAGCCAGCGAGTCGGCATCGTTACAGTACATTGCACCGTATGCGGGAACCGCTATGGCAGAGTATTTCATGCATCAGGGCAAGGATGTCCTTATCGTATATGATGACCTCTCCAAGCATGCAGTGGCATATCGTGCACTGTCCCTTTTGCTGGAGCGTTCTCCGGGACGTGAGGCTTATCCGGGAGACGTATTTTATCTGCATTCCAGACTGCTGGAGCGTTCCAGCAAGCTTTCCGATGAGCTGGGCGGAGGTTCCATCACGGCGCTGCCGATCATTGAGACGCAGGCGGGCGATGTATCCGCATACATTCCGACCAACGTGATCTCCATCACAGACGGTCAGATCTTTTTGGAGAGTGATCTGTTCTTCTCCGGTATGCGCCCGGCAGTCAACGTCGGTCTCTCTGTATCCCGTGTCGGCGGTGCGGCGCAGACCAAGGCGATGAAGAAAGCGTCCGGTACAATCCGTATTGATCTGGCGCAGTACCGTGAGATGGAAGTGTTCACACAGTTTGCATCCGATCTGGACGACATGACAAAAGAGCAGTTACAGCACGGAAAATGCCTGATGGAGCTGTTAAAGCAGCCGCTCTGCCATCCGATGAGCCTGGCGGATCAGGTCATCACGCTGGTTGCTGCCAACAAGCGTCTGATGCTGGACGTAGACACGGCAAAGACGAAAGAATTCCAGATGGGTATGTTAGATTACATCCATGTACAGCACGCGGAGCTTGTGACGAAGATCAACGAGGAAAAAGTGCTGGATGATGCGATTACGGAGCAGATTGTAGAGGCGGTCAAAGAATATAAGAGCAGGTGATAGAGCATGGCAAATACCAAGGAAATTCAAAAGCGAATGAAAAGTATCCGGGATACCATGAAGATTACAAGCGCCATGTATATGATATCCTCTGCCAAACTGCGCAGCGCCAAGCAGAAGCTTGAGCAGACGGAACCTTATTTCTATGCACTTCAGGGTTCCATTTCCAGATTCCTGCGCCACATTCCGGAGGTGCAGAACCGCTATTTCGACCAGAAGAAGGAGATTCCGGAGGAAGAAAAGCGGCGTGGATATATCGTGATCACTGCGGATAAGGGGCTGGCAGGAGCATACAACCACAATGTCATCAAGATGGCGCATGAGCTTTTCACGCAGGGCGAGAACAATAAGCTGTTTGTCGTCGGCGAGCTCGGACGCCAGTATTTTGCGAAAGAGGGTCTCGCGGTGGATGCGGAGTTCAAGTATACCGTGCAGAACCCGTCGTTACACCGCGCGCGTGTCATTGCGGATCACGTCATGGATCTGTACGCGGGAAATGAGCTTGACGAGGTATATATCATCTACACAAAGATGGAAAACTCTTTTTCTATGAATGCGGAGAAGATGAAACTCCTTCCGCTTGTGAAGGAAGACTTCCTGCATCCTGCCCCTGCGGATATCTATCAGGAAGAGATCCGGGTGGAGTCATCCATGGAGGCGATTCTGGAGCATGTAGTACCGAACTATGTCACAGGATATATTTACTGTGCGCTGGTAGAGTCGTTTGCCAGCGAGCATAATTCCAGAATGATGGCAATGCAGGCGGCAACGGACAGCGCAAAGGACATGATACAGACACTGTCGATCGAGTACAACCGGGTACGGCAGGCGGCGATCACACAGCAGATCACAGAGGTGAGCGGCGGTGCGAAAGCGCAGAAGAACAAGAAAAAGAAATAAAGCGGAAGGGAGCTTGTATGAAGAAAGGGAAAATTGTACAGGTCATGGGACCTGTCGTTGACGTAGAATTTGAAGATAATGACCTTCCATATATTAAAGATGCGCTTGAAGTGGACAACAACGGAAAGCGCTGCGTGATGGAGGTTGCACAGCACATCGGCAATAATACCGTCCGCTGCATCATGCTCGCGGCAAGCGAGGGCTTATGCAAGGATATGGAGGTTATTGCCGAGGGCGGCGGTATCAAGGTTCCGGTTGGAAATAAGACCCTGGGCAGACTGTTTAACGTGCTCGGAGATACACTCGACGGAGGCGAAAGCCTGGATGGTGAGGAACACTGGGTGATTCACAGAGATCCGCCATCTTTTGAAGACCAGAGCCCGGTCGTTGAGGTACTTGAGACCGGTATTAAGGTCATCGATCTTTTGGCACCGTATGCAAAGGGCGGTAAGATCGGTCTCTTCGGAGGTGCCGGAGTCGGTAAGACGGTATTGATTCAGGAGCTGATCCGCAACATTGCGACAGAGCATGGCGGATATTCCATTTTTACCGGTGTCGGAGAGCGTTCCAGAGAGGGAAATGATCTGTGGTCCGAGATGAAGGAATCCGGTGTACTGGATAAGACGGCGTTAGTGTTCGGACAGATGAACGAGCCGCCGGGAGCCCGTATGAGAGTTGCTGAGACGGGACTTACGATGGCGGAATATTTCCGTGATGAGGAGCATCAGAATGTACTTCTGTTCATCGATAATATTTTCCGTTTCACACAGGCAGGATCTGAGGTGTCCGCGCTGCTTGGACGTATGCCGTCCGCAGTAGGTTATCAGCCGACCCTGGCGACGGAGATGGGCGAACTGCAGGAGCGGATTGCCTCCACGAAGAACGGATCTGTTACTTCCGTACAGGCTGTTTACGTGCCGGCAGATGACTTGACAGACCCGGCTCCGGCGACGACATTTGCACATCTGGATGCCACCACGGTACTTTCCAGAAAGATCGTAGAGCAGGGTATTTACCCGGCGGTAGATCCGCTTGAGTCCAACTCCCGTATCCTCGAGGAGGACGTCGTTGGAAAAGAGCACTATGAGACCGCCAGAAGAGTACAGGAGATTTTACAGAAATACACAGAACTGCAGGATATCATTGCAATTCTCGGTATGGAGGAGCTGTCCGAGGAAGATAAGCTCGTGGTATACCGTGCAAGAAAGATCCAGAAGTTCTTATCCCAGCCGTTCCACGTGGCAGAGAACTTTACCGGCGTGCCGGGCAAGTATGTGCCGCTTAAGGAGACGGTAAGAGGATTCAAGGCAATTATTGACGGTGAGATGGATGAGTATCCGGAAGCAGCGTTCTTCAATGTAGGTACGATCGATGATGTGATCGAGCGTGCGAAGGAGATGGGGGCATGAATACATTTAGTCTGAAAGTGATTGCCTGTGACCGTGTCTTTTTTGACGGAAGATGTGAGCAGGTCGTTCTGCCGCTGCATGACGGAGAGAAAGCAATCCAGGCGCATCACGAAAATATGGTGTTTGCCGTTGAGATCGGCGAGATCCGCATCACGGACGAAACAGGCGAGGAGATCGTGGGTGTGACAGGCACCGGATTTGCACAGATCATCAATAACCGTGCAATGGTGATTGTTGACACCTGTGAGTCCCCGGAGGAGATCGATGTGCGGCGTGCCGAGGAGGCAAAAGAGCGTGCACAGGAGCAGCTCCGCCAGAAACAGAGCATTCAGGAGTATTATCGTTCCAAAGCATCGCTGGCGCGCGCGATGTCGCGCCTCAAGGTCGGGAAAAAAGACCGTCCGACCGGATATTAAGAAGAAAAATGGTCTTGTGCAAGGTCCCGGCGGGTCTGAGAGAGAAAAAACGTCTCTCCAGACCCGCCGGGACCTTGTTATCATGCGAGTGGGAAGAAAAAAAGGCTGTTCGCGGGTCTGGGAAGGGAAAACCAGCGCGTGAGACCCGAAAAGAAACTGATTTCGGGTCTGGGAGAGAAAAAGAGTGTCGCCAGACCCGGCGGAAGCCAAAATGCAGCCATGTAAGTCAAAAAAATAGAAGATTGTACGCAAAAACGGGTCTACAGAGAGAAAAAGTCCTCTGTAGACCCGTTTTGATCTTATACACAACATCAGCAAACAATGATTGACCAAGAAAGCTCCTGTGGGTGCATGTGAGACTCAGCCCTGCAGCTTGCCAGCCGATACAAGTATTAACGCACATGCCGTTGCAACTTACTTAAGCCCCACTGTAGCCAGTGATGCAACTTACTAGCCAGCTTATACGGCTTACTCATCGGTGCAGATTGCTTCCCCGCGCTGCTTACAGTACGAAGAATGTACAGGTTGCCGGTGCAAGAGTCACTGTTCCGGCTTCCTGTGCTGCCGGAGTGAGTTCCGGAAGCGAATTGCCGGCACCCAGAACAAGTGGCTTGCCATTTAAAGTCATGACAGCGGCACGCACGTTGCCGCCCTCGCCGGCGAGTGTGTAGCGCTCTGCGCTCTTCGGAAGCTCTACGGTGGTTGTCTCTGTCAGCGAGTTGTTGATCACAAGATATACAACGCCCTCTTTTCCATCTTTGCGGGAATGTGCGAAGACATGTGCGCCCTCGCGGAGTGGCTCTGCGGTATCGTAAACGGTCGTACCCATCAGGCGGTTCCACAACAATACGGCAAAATAGTTCGGGCGCGGATCAAATACTTCGCGGGCCAGGAAGCCGTAGTCGGAAGAAGCCAGTGTATTGTGGAAAATAACGCCGTCTGTGATCGCTGCGAATCCAGCGAGCTCGTTTAAGGTACGGAAAACATCCAGATACGTGGAAGCCCATGTATCACCGCCACCGCCTGCGTCGCCGGACTCCGTTACCCACATCTCGCCGCCTGGGCAGTATTTGTCGCGGAGCGGAGCATAGGTGCGCGCACAGTTTAATGCAACGTCCAGATACGCCTCGGTATGGGCGGTATCTGCCAGCCAGTGTCCGCTCGGCATCACGGAAGCAAGACGCTCGGATACACCGTTGTAATAATGGTAGCTGAATACGTCCAATGGCTCTTTCGTACCCTCTAACAGGTCGGTTGTGGAGCAGTTCTCTCTTACAAGCTGCTCGATACCGCCGCTCGTGTTGTCGCCGCTGTTAAAAGAAAGACCCTCGCCGACACTGCTTGGTCCGATGCAGATACATTCCGGATAGTTGGCGCGTACCCACGCGAAAAACAGATCCTGATCGCGGCGGTAATCAGACGGTGTATAACCAGCCGGAAAGCCGGTATCCTCCATCATGTTCGGCTCATTTGCGAACTCGGCGCCGTCGATCGGTACGCCGTATTCTTTGCTCAGACGAAAAATCTTCTCCGCCTCACTCGGATTCCACGGTTCCTCTGCGGAATGCAGACCCGGGCAGTTCGCAACGGAAATCATCAGTTTCGCATCGATCGCTTTTACGAAGTCGAGCACACCAATCCACTGCTCCTTTGTCAGGACATTTAAGTAGCCCTCCGGAGCAATACCGCCTGTTGTATTGTCAAAATCATAGTAGGTCTTGGTTGCCCAGGTGCCGGACACACGCACCCATGCGGTTCCGAGCTCCTTTGCGAGGGAGCGGAGCTTCTCGTTGTACAGATCGATCGGTGCGTATACCTGCATCAGATCCTTGTACATTGCGGCAATGCCGTCGGCGCTCGGAGCGACATGGAATTCCTCGGTTCCTGCAACCTGCTCCGGTGTGTACGCTTTCCAGAAGGTGCCGCCGGTTACCTCGGCGAATTCTACATTATAAGACATCAGGCGCGGATTTACTTCGCGCAGCGCCTTTAAATTCTCGGGAACTAATTTTACAAACTGTGCCATAGAAATCATTCTCCTGTTCGTTTTTATTTGCCGGTGATCCGGATCCCCGTATCACCTTTGCATAAAAACAGCGTACCACAAAAATTGTATTGTGTATGCAGGAAAACAACTATTTACAAAAATTGTGCAAAAACAGGACAAAATCGTTCCCGCCCTTAGCGCTCAAATCTGCCGCTTGCCCCGCACGGAAGCACCAGGCCGTTGCTGGAAACCGGCAGACCGATTTCATCTGCGGCGATATGACCACCGTGTTTTTTTAAGACGGTATTCATCATATAGCTGAGCACTGCCGGCTGAAGACCAGTGGTGTAGGAGTTGATCAGGAAAAACAGAGGATCGTCCGACAGTAGCTGCTCACAGAGCTGCACCAGCGGATATATGGCGTCCTCGATTTTCCAGATTTCACCCTTGGGTCCTCTTCCGTAGGAAGGCGGGTCCATAATGATCGCATCATAGTGGTTGCCGCGGCGGATCTCGCGCTCAACAAACTTTACGCAGTCGTCCACAATCCAGCGGATCGGGGCATCACCAAGACCGGAAGAGACGGCGTTTTCCTTCGCCCAGGTCACCATTCCCTTGGAGGCATCCACATGCGTGACGCTGGCACCGGCAGCAGCGGCGGCAATCGTGGCACCGCCAGTGTAGGCGAACAGATTTAACACCTTGATCGGACGTCCGGCACTGCGGATCTTTTCGGAAAACCAGTCCCAGTTGGCAGCCTGCTCTGGAAACAGTCCGGTGTGCTTAAAACTGAACGGCTTTAAGTTGAAAGTCAGCTTGCCGTAATGGATGGTCCACTGTTGGGGAAGATCAAAAAATTCCCACTCCCCGCCGCCCTTGGCGCTGCGGTGGTAATGGCCGTTCATTTTGCGCCAGCCGCGCTCGGTCTTCGGCGTGTCCCAGATGACCTGCGGGTCGGGACGGACGAGAAGATAATCTCCCCAACGCTCGAGCTTTTCTCCTTTTGAGCAGTCAATGACTTCGTAATCTTTCCAGTTATCTGCAATCCACATAGCAATCTCCATTCCTGTGTACTTCTAATTTAAAACTATAACAAATATATACCACAAGCCCGCAGAGGGCAAGGAAAAAGTAAAAACGCCTGCCGGCGGGCAAAGAAGAAGCCTTCGTCACGGCGCGGTGCGGTGCAAGCTTTAACGGATGCGGATATAACATCCGGAGCAGAAAAAAGGCGATAAAAAGCCAATAAAAAACCGGTAGAAAAATATCTACCGGTTCAAAGCTGCGCAGCCCAAATTGCTGGATGCACACTATTTTTTACGCCAGGTGGACGGCATGAACAGAATCATGAGTGGGAAAAGCTCCAGTCTGCCGGCGAGCATGTCAAAAATCAGCACAATCTTGGAGAGCGGCGAGAAGATTGAGAAATTCTGCGCCGGTCCGACACGGTTTAAGCCGGGACCAATATTGTTCAGACATGAGACGACGGCTGTAAAATTCGTGGTAAAATCAAACTCATCCAGGCTGATGATAAGCGTTGAAAGCATGAGCAAAATAAAATAAATGACCAGAAAAACATTGGTAGAGCGCAGGGTGCTGTGTTCTACGACATGTCCGTCCATGCGGATCTTGCGGATCTCGCGGGGGTGGATAATCAGGGAAAGCTCCTTACGGATGGTTTTAAATAAAATCACCAGCCGGGATACTTTCATACCGCCTCCTGTGCTTCCCGCACATGCGCCGACGAACATCAGCGTCACAAGAATCGTCTGGGAGAGCGCAGGCCACATGTCGAAGTCGGCAGTGGAATATCCGGTGGTGGTGATGATCGCACCGACCTGGAAAAAGGCATTCCGCAGCGCGTCCCTGGTATTTGCGTAAAGCGGACGTATATTATAGGTAATCATTCCGACAGAAGCAAAGATCAAAAAGAGATACCAGCGCACTTCCTCGATGCGGAATGCATCCTTGATTCTGCGCGATAAAATACAAAAATAAAATGTATAATTGATACCGCTTAAGATCATAAAAGTTGTGACCGTGTTCTGGATAGCAGGCGAAAAACTTGCAAAGCTGTCGTTACGGAAACCGAAACCACCGGTGCCGGTTGTGCCGAAACTCGTCAGAAGAGACTCAAACAGCGGCATGCCGAGCGCACAGAGAATGACAATCTCAAGGAGCGTGATGGCAAGGTAAATGCCGTATAATATTTTCGCGGTGTCCTTGATGTGCGGAACCAGACGGCTGACGGAAGGTCCCGGGCTCTCCGCCTTCATGAGGTTGATCGTAGAGCCGCCCATCAGAGGCAGGATCGACATAATAAAGACGAACACACCCATGCCGCCGATCCAGTGGCTGAAACTGCGCCAGAAAAGGCTGGCATGCGACAGGGACTCGACATCGGAGAGAATACTTGAACCGGTCGTGGTAAAACCGGAGACCGTTTCAAACAGGGCGTCTACATAATATGGAATGTCGCCGTTCCACACGAAGGGGATGGCGCCGAAAATACTCATAACGATCCAGCTCAAGGCGACAGTAACAAACCCTTCCCTTGTATACACGGTCGAGGAAGACGGTTTTTTATGTGTGAAAACAATCCCTAAAACCAGGCAGATTGCAGCGGTAATGACAAACGGAATGCCTGCCCTTTCCTGATAGAGTAATGATACCAGCGCCGGAAGCATCAGAAACGCGCTCTCAAATTTTAAAATATAGCCCAGAATATATAAAACCATGGAATAATTCATTGCAGGTTAATCCTCCAGAATCTCTTTGATGTCGGAGATGCGGTATCCGGAAATGACGACCAGAACGGAGTCCCCGGCGAGCATCATATCCTGTCCACCCGGCAGAATGACCTTACCGTTGCGGTAGATGCAGCAGATTAAAGTATTCTTGCGGAAATTCAGATCCTGCAGCGGAATGCCTGCGACGGCAGAATTCTCCTTGATGATGAATTCCAGAGCCTCAGCTTTTCCGCCGGCAAGCTTGTAAAGCGTCTCCACGTTGCTGTTGATGGAATTCACTGTGGAGCGCACATATTTTAAAATGTAATCAGCGGTAATGACACGCGGATAAATAATACTTCCCAGATTCATCTCGTTGATGACGGAGTTAAAACTGCTCCGGTTGATCTTGGTCACCGTTTTTGCATTGGAGACATCGTTGGCGTACAGCGACAGCAGGATGTTTTCCTCGTCAAGACCAGTGAGAGCTGCAAAACCCTGCGCCTGCTCTAAGCCCTCCTCGGACAGCAGATCCTGATCGGTGGCATCACCGCAGATGATTGTCGCCTCCGGAAGCAGCTCGCTTAAAACGTCGCAGCGGGACGGATTGATCTCGATGATCGTCACACGGATGCCCGACTGGATGAGAATCTTTGCGAGGTAAAAGGAAACCTTACCGCCGCCAGCGAGAATGGCATTGCTGACGCGGTTCTTGACGATGCCGATCTTGCGGAAAAAGTCAATGGCGTTGCGGCGCTCGGAAGCGATTGCGACGGTATCTCCGGCGCGGAATTCAAAATCACCGTTCGGGATGATGACCTCGCTGCCGCGGATGACGGTACACACCAGCACGTTGCTGTGCAGGGTCTGGTGCAGATTGAACAGCTTTAAATGAATCAGCGGGGAATTCTCGCTGACTTTAAAGTGAAGCAGCTCTACATGCCCTTTTGCAAAAGAATCCACACGGATGGCGGAAGGAAACTGAAATACCCTTGAAATCTCGTTGGCTGCCGTCAACTCAGGATTGATAATCATGGCGAGCCCGAATTCCTTTTTCAGGAAAGCAATCTCACTGTTGTAGATCGGGTTGCGCACGCGCGCGATGGTCTGGCAGTGACCGGTCTTCTTGGCAATCACGCAGCACAGAAGATTTTTCTCATCATCCCCGGTAACAGCGATCAAAAGATCGGCAGTGGCGATACCCGCTTCCAGCAGTGTCTTATGGTTGATGCCGTTCCCCACGATGCCCATCACATCCAGACGGTCGGTAATATATTGAACCTTTTCCGGCTTTTCATCAATGACAACAATATTGTGATCTTCGTTGCTGAGCTGTTCGACAAGTGTAAAACCAACTTTTCCACAGCCTACGATAATAATGTCCATAGAAATCTCCTTAAAGAATAATCTAAATCATTATAGCATATACAAATTGTTTTTGGGAAAAAAAGCGTAGAAATTGGCAAAATCTTAATGGTAAAAACAATTTTTCGAGGAAACGCCCGCGCGGACAGTTCTTGTGTTTTAAATGAGGGTACGTTACAATGAGTGACAGAGAACTAAATGACAGGAGAGGAAAGAGGAGTTTATGCTGGAACAATTAGTGGAGTGTGAGAACCGGCTTTTAGAGGAACAGAGACGGTTCAATGAGTTACTGCTTGCCTGGCGGTCCGGGGATCTGGGGGACGATCTTACACGGATGAAGATTGAGCAGATGCAGCGGGAAGTGGATGCGCTGGGACGACAGCTGACAGCGCTGCGCACAGTAATTGCGGCACAGGCAGACCGCGAACGGGCGGGATACCGTCAGGGGGCGATGCCGAAGGCGGCGTATGGATGGCCGGCGTATGGACAGCCGGGGGCAGCGGCACAGCCGTGGCATCAGACAATGCCGCAGACAGCGGAGACGGGAAATCCGATACCGACGGCGCCGGGCGCAATGTCACAGACAGCGGAGACGGGAAATCCGATACCGACGGTGCCGGGCGCAATGTCACAGTCCGCGCGGGAGCCGGGAAACCCGCAGCAGGCGTATCAGCAGACACCGCCGCGGCCGGTGGCAGCACAGGCGGGATACCAGCAGGCATCCGGGAAGCAGGATCTGGAAAAAACGATCGGCAGGGCGATTCTGCCGGTCTGCGCTGCAGGACTGATCTTCCTGAGTCTGGTGTTTTTTGCGATGCTGGTGCTGCCGTATCTTAGCCAGGGAGTAAAGATGGTTCTGATGTATACCGTCAGTGCCGCGATCACGCTGGCAGGAGGAATTCTTGTGGCACATGACCGCAGGAATAAAGCATTTCTTGGGCTGCTGGGCTGCGGCATGGGAGCGTGGTATCTCTCGCTGTTTTTAAGTGATTTTTATTTCCATGCAATAAACGACGGCATACTTTATCTGGGGCTGCTGGTGTGGGCGGTGGTTCTGTGTGTGCTGTCACGTCTGCGGTCGAATCTCTTCCTTATCATAGGGCAGATTGGTGTGGGCATCTCATTGATTCTCGGCGTGCTCATGTGTAGCTGGACGGAGGATGCGGAAAGGTTTCTGATTCTTTCTATATATTATGCGGTAACGCAGACCATCTTTTTCGTGTCCCACCTACGGCGGGAATATTACCGTAATGCGGTGAATCTTGTGTCGTGGAGCATCGGGCTGCTCATTCTGGTGCTTGGAGCAGCTGCTTCCTATACAGAAGGCTCCGCTGCGGGAAACGTGTCAGTGGTATTGCTTCTTGCGCTTGCAGCGGTTCCGGTACTGCTTAGCGTAGCCGCGGCGGAAATGGACGAGAATGGAAAACTGCTTGGCGGTATTGTGGGGGCACTGTGTATCATCATTTTTTGCGGACTGTTTTTGAACCGGTTTACCGGAGCGGCGCTGCTCTTACTGGTATTTGGCATTGCAGTTCTGGCGCTGCTGGAATTCCGGCGCCCCGGGGATCTGTCCGCGGGTACGGTTCTGCTGGAGGTGGCTGTTTTTGCGCAGATGTTCTTTGCGGGAGCTGCCGCGCCGTATTTCGGGGAGTATATATCGACGGGACTTCTGGCGGAGGCGTGCCTTCTGTACGGTTTCCTGCGCAAAAGAAAAGCATACCGGGCGGCGGCACTCGGCTATGGCATCCTGCTGTTGCTGATCCCGATGAACGGGGGCATGAGAACGGTCTGGGGACTGGTATTTTTCTGCAGCGCGGTGCTGCTGATCCGGTTCTGCAGGGAACAGTATGAAACCTGGATGAAGATCTGTGGTTATCTGATGTTTTTGGCATTCCTGTCAGAAACGGCGGTGTGGGGAACGGATCTGGCAGCGGTCGCAGATGTTTACCTGAGTGATCTGATCTGTTTTATGCCGATTGTGCTCTGCAATATTCTGGCGGCGAAAGTTCCGCTGTTTCGCAGAAATCCAAAGACGGGAGAGGAAGAAAAAGCATTCGCGGCGGTAACGATGGCCGTGCAGGCGCTCCTTATTGCAGCGGTTCTGGTTCTGATGGGAAAACCGGACGCGCCGGTGCTTCACCTTATCTATGTGCTTTTGGGACTGGTGCTCGTGTGCACCAATACCTACAGCCTGCTGATAAGGAAGGACGGAGACTGGTGGGGAATTTACGTGGCGTTAAAGCTGCTGCTGTTTGCATCGGTCGCACTGCACTCCTATGGGGTGCCCGTGTTCGTGAACGATGTGACGGGCATTGTGATTGCGTTCTGCTGTATCGTGGCGGGATTTCTGGCGGAAATGCGGATGAAGAGAAAATATAAGGCACTGCGGGTCTGCGGACTGGTTCTGGTGCTGCTGTGCGTTGTAAAACTGGTGCTCGTGGACATCCGCTACGACAATGTGCTGCTCCGGGCGGCGGGATTTTTTGTCGGAGGCATCCTTTGCTTTGGTATCAGTCTTGTATACAATCTGGTCGACAAGTGGATGGGGCGGCGCGAAAATGCAAAAAACTGAAAAAAATCCTTGCAATTCGCGGTTTCATCGTGTATACTATGCATTGCTGTGACATTGATAGCGTTGAAGCGTGAGGTTGCTGCAGAGCATTGCAGGTTTTCCGTGGAGCGAATGTCAAGTTAGGAAACTGGCGACAAGTCACTGTATCACGAATAGAATTTGTCCGAAGGACAGAGGGATGGCGTGTAGGAAGCGCGGGCTTCTTTGTGGGCGTGAGTCCATGATACACGCGGGTATGTGTGCAGTCACCGCTTGTCGTACAAAAAGCGATTACATCGCTTGTAAAAGTGCGAAAAGGAGGCGACTTTTTTTATGGCAAGTCAAGTAATGAGAATCACTCTGAAGGCTTATGATCACAAGTTAGTTGATTCATCAGCACAGAAAATCATCGAAACTGTAAAGAAGAACGGATCACAGGTGAGCGGACCGGTACCTCTTCCTACAAAGAAGGAAGTAGTTACAATCTTAAGAGCTACTCACAAGTACAAAGATTCCCGCGAGCAGTTCGAGCAGAGAACTCATAAGAGACTGATCGATATCGTTACACCGACGCAGAAGACGGTTGATGCATTATCCCGCCTTGAGATGCCGGCAGGTGTTTACATCGATATCAAGATGAAGAATAAATAATTTCTTCATCCCAGACAAATCAATGATTTAGTTAATATCCTGAAGGGTTTTATATAGAAGTAATGCAGGCGGTGAAAACTTCCCATTCCACTTATATGGACTTTCTAGGATGAACGGTTCCGCTACCCCACATGGTTGGGCATGAAGCGTTCCGCTGTAGAGAAAACAGGAGGTAAAAGTATGAAGAAAGCGATTTTAGCAACAAAAGTCGGAATGACTCAGATCTTCAATGCAGACGGTGTTTTAGTACCGGTTACTGTATTGGAAGCAGGTCCATGTTCTGTAACACAGATCAAGACAGTAGAGAACGATGGATACAGTGCAGTGCAGGTTGCATTTGCTGACAAGAAAGAAAAGGTTGTCAACAAGGATGCAAACGGCAAGAAGCAGGTAGCTCACAGACATGGTGTAAACAAGGCTCAGATGGGACATTTTGCAAAGGCTGGCGTATCCGGCAAGCGTTTTGTGAAAGAGTTCAAGTTTGAGAACGCAGCAGATTACAATCTTGGCGATGTGATCAAGGCTGATATTTTTGCAGAGGGCGACAAGATCGACGCTACTGCAATTTCCAAAGGAAAAGGATTCCAGGGCGCTATCAAGAGACTGGGACAGCACAGAGGTCCTATGGCTCACGGTTCCAAGTTCCATCGTCATCAGGGTTCCAACGGTGCGTGCTCCTCACCGAGCCGTGTGTTCAAGGGAAAAGGAATGCCGGGACATATGGGAAGCGTACAGGTTACTACACAGAACCTTGAAATCGTAAGAGTTGACGCAGAGAACAACCTGCTTTTAGTAAAAGGTGCCGTACCAGGTGCTAAGAAGTGTTTAGTAACAGTTAAAGAAACAGTAAAAGCTGGTAAATAGTGCTCGAATAGGAAAGGAGGAACTAAACGATGGCTAAAGTAGCTGTTTATAATATGGAAGGCAAGGAAGTTGACAGCCTTGAGTTGAACGATGCTATCTTCGGAGTAGAAGTGAATGAGCATTTAGTACACATGGCAGTCCTTCAGCAGCTTGCAAACAACCGCCAGGGAACACAGAAGGCTAAGACCCGTTCCGAAGTACGCGGTGGTGGTAGAAAACCATGGAGACAGAAGGGAACCGGACATGCAAGACAGGGTTCAACCAGAGCTCCGCAGTGGACACATGGTGGCGTAGTATTCGCTCCGGTACCAAGAGATTATTCTTTCAAGCTCAACAAGAAAGAGAAGAGAGCAGCATTAAAGTCTGCACTTACTTCAAGAGTTGCTGAGAACAAGTTCATCGTTCTCGACGAGTTAAAGCTTGACGAGATCAAGACCAAGAAGTTCGTAGAGGTTATGAAGAACTTAAAGGTTGAGAAGGCACTTGTTGTATTGAACGATATGGATGTCAACGTAATCAAATCCGCAGACAACGTTCCGACGGTAAAGACTGCTCAGACAAATGAGCTGAACGTATTTGACGTTCTGAAGTATGATACGGTTGTTGTAACAAAGGACGCTGTAAAGACGATCGAGGAGGTGTATGCATAATGGCAAACGTACAGTATTATGATGTAATCCTCAAACCAGTAGTAACAGAGAAGAGCATGGCAGCAATGGCTGAGAAGAAGTATACATTCTTAGTTCACCCGGAAGCAAACAAGTCCATGATCAAGGAAGCAGTTGAGAAAATGTTCGAGGGAACAAAGGTTGCAAGCGTCAACACCATGAACATGGACGGCAAGAACAAGAGACGTGGAATGGTAACCGGTAAGACTGCCAAGACCAAGAAAGCTATCGTAACATTAACAGCAGACAGCAAGGACATCGAGATCTTCGCTGGACTGTAAGATGAAAAGCGTTTCATTCTGATAGCAAACTAGGCGCAGCGATGCGCGATAACAAACATCGAAAGGAGAACAACAATGGGAATTAAGACATACAACCCATATACACCTTCCAGAAGAAATATGACTGGCTCCGATTTCTCCGAGATCACAAAGACAACACCGGAGAAAGCGCTCACTACTTCTTTAAAGAAGAACGCTGGTCGTAACAATCAGGGAAAGATCACCGTTAGACATCACGGCGGTGGAAACAGAAGAAAATACAGAGTCATCGACTTCAAGAGAAACAGCAAAGACGGAATTCCGGCAAAGGTTGTTGGTATTGAGTACGATCCGAACAGAACAGCAAACATCGCTCTGATCTGCTACGCAGACGGCGAGAAGGCATACATCCTTGCTCCGGCAGGACTCACAGATGGTATGACTGTTATGAGTGGTGCTACTGCAGAGGTTCGTGTTGGTAACTGCTTACCGCTCGAGAATATCCCGGTTGGTACCCAGGTACACAACGTAGAGCTTCATCCTGGCAAGGGCGGACAGATGGTTCGTTCCGCTGGTATGAGCGCACAGCTCATGGCAAAGGAAGGAAAGTACGCAACGTTAAGACTTCCGTCCGGCGAGATGCGTATGGTTCCGTTAAACTGCCGCGCAACCATCGGTGTGATCGGTAATGGAGATCACAACCTTGTAAATATCGGTAAAGCAGGACGTAAGCGTCACATGGGTGTTCGCCCGACTGTACGTGGTTCTGTTATGAACCCGAATGACCATCCACATGGAGGTGGTGAGGGCCGTGCTCCGATCGGACGTCCGGGCCCATGCACACCTTGGGGCAAGCCTGCTCTTGGTCTTAAGACCAGAAAGAAGAACAAGTCTTCTAACAAGATGATCGTAAGAAGAAGAGACGGTAAGGCGTTGAAATAAGTTTCAACCATTGATAAGCCCAGCGGGTGTTTGTCAAAAATATACAAATAAGCTGGAATTTGACCGGGAGAAGTTGTACTTGCTTCTTCCGGCATGTTCTGCTATAATAAACAAGATGTTCGTAGTCCGAGGAAACACACGGGTGTGTGTAAGGACTGATAATATTAGGAGGTAAATTATGGCTCGTTCATTAAAAAAAGGACCATTTGCAGATGAAAGCTTACTGAAAAAAGTAGATGCTATGAGCAAAGCCGGTGACAAGTCTGTAATTAAGACATGGTCACGCCGTTCTACCATCTTCCCACAGTTCGTAGGTCACACAATCGCTGTTCATGACGGAAGAAAGCATGTGCCGGTATATGTGACAGAGGATATGGTTGGACATAAGCTTGGTGAGTTCGTTGCTACAAGAACTTACAGAGGACATGGAAAAGACGAGAAGAAGTCAGGCGTTAGATAAGAACTATTTTTGAAAGGAGGTTTCATCCATGGCTAAGGGACATAGAAGTAAGATCAAGAGAGAGAGAAATGAAGTAAAAGATACCAGACCATCCGCAAAGTTATCTTATGCAAGAGTGTCTGTTCAGAAAGCATGCTTCGTATTAGACGCAATTCGTGGAAAGGACGTTCAGACAGCATTAGCTATCGTATCCTACAATCCGCGTTACGCTTCCAGCGTGGTTAAGAAACTGTTAGAGTCAGCAATCGCAAATGCTGAGAACAATTATCCGGAGAAGAATTACAAGTTGGAGAACCTGTATGTTGCAGAGTGTTATGCAAACAAGGGACCAACAATGAAGAGAATCAGACCAAGAGCACAGGGCAGAGCTTACAGAATCGAGAAGAGAATGAGCCACATTACAATCGTGCTGGATGAGAAATAATAAGGAGGTCAAACATGGGACAGAAAGTTAATCCACATGGCTTAAGAGTCGGCGTTATCAAAGATTGGGACTCTAAATGGTATGCGGAAGCAGATTTCGCAGATTTCTTAGTGGAAGACTACAATATCAGAACTTATCTTAAGAAGAAGTTATACGCAGCAGGTGTTTCCAAGATCGAGATCGAGAGAGCATCTGATCGTGTAAAGGTTATCATCTATACCGCAAAGCCGGGCGTTGTTATCGGTAAGGGCGGCGCTGAGATCGAGAAGATCAAGGGCGAGGTTCAGAAGTTCACAGACAAGAAGTTGGTTGTAGATATTAAGGAAGTAAAGAGACCGGACCGCGATGCTCAGTTAGTAGCTGAGAACATTGCATTACAGTTAGAGAACCGTGTTTCTTTCCGTAGAGCAATGAAGTCCTGCATGGGAAGAACCATGAAGGCTGGCGCAAAGGGTATTAAGACATCCTGCTCCGGACGTCTCGGCGGTGCTGATATGGCTCGTACAGAGTTCTACTCTGAGGGTACTATTCCGCTTCAGACACTTCGCGCAGATATTGATTATGGATTCGCTGAGGCAGACACTACTTATGGTAAGGTCGGCGTTAAGGTATGGATCTACAAGGGCGAGGTACTTCCGGTAAGAGCGAATAAGGAAGGGGGAGCTAACTAATGTTAATGCCAAAGAGAGTAAAGCATAGAAAGCAGTTCCGTGGTTCCATGACAGGAAAGGCAACCAGAGGAAACACAATCACCTACGGTGAGTACGGTATTGTTGCTCTGGAACCATGTTGGATCAAAGCAAACCAGATCGAGGCAGCCCGTATCGCTATGACAAGATACATCAAGCGTGGTGGTAAAGTCTGGATCAAGATTTTCCCGGAGAAGCCTGTAACGCAGAAGCCTATGGGTGTTCGTATGGGTAAAGGAAAAGGCTCCCTGGAGTATTGGGTAGCTGTTGTGAAACCAGGTCGTGTATTATTTGAAATCTCCGGTGTTCCGGAAGACGTTGCGAAAGAAGCATTACGTCTTGCTACACACAAATTACCTTGCAAATGTAAAGTAGTTTCTCGTGCGGATTTAGAAGGCGGTGTATCAAATGAAAACTAGTAAATATTTAGAAGAATTAAAAACCCAGTCTGTCGCAGATTTGAGCGCACAGTTAGTAGAGGCTAAAAAAGAACTTTTCAATTTGAGATTCCAGAACGCAACCAATCAGTTAGATAATACAAGCAGAATCAAAGAAGTAAGAAAGAACATTGCAAGAATTCAGACGATCATTACTGAGAAAGAAAAAGTTGCGCAGTAGGATTCCAGAAAGGAGAATAGTCAGTCGTGGAAGAAAGAAATCTTAGAAAAACACGTGTTGGTATTGTTGTAAGCGACAAGATGGATAAGACAATTACTGTTGCAATCCAGGATAACGTAAGACATCCTCTTTACAACAAGATCGTTAAGAAAACATATAAATTAAAGGCTCATGACGAGAAGAACGAGTGCAAGATCGGTGACAAAGTCAGAGTAATGGAAACAAGACCTTTATCCAAGGATAAGAGATGGAGACTTGTAGAAATCATGGAAAGAGCAAAATAGTTAGAAGGAGGCTACAAGCATGGTACAGCAGGAAAGTAGACTTAAGGTAGCCGATAACACAGGAGCAAAAGAGTTGCTCGTTATCCGTGTTATGGGTGGATCTACTAGAAGATATGCGAATATTGGTGACGTTATTGTTGCTACGGTCAAAGATGCAACACCAGGCGGTGTTGTTAAAAAGGGCGACGTTGTGAAGGCTGTAGTTGTTCGTTCCGTAAAGGGCGCACGTCGTAAAGATGGTTCTTACATCAAATTTGATGAGAACGCAGCAGTCATCATCAAAGATGATAAAACTCCGAGAGGAACACGTATTTTTGGACCAGTAGCTAGAGAGCTTCGTGAGAAACAGTTCATGAAAATTGTTTCCTTAGCTCCGGAAGTATTGTAGGAGGATCGGAATATGGCAACCATGAAAATTAAAAAAGGCGATATGGTGAAAGTAATCGCTGGTAAAGATATCAACAGCGAAGGTAAAGTCATTGCTGTTAACAGAAAAGACGGAACTGTACTGGTTGAAGGTGTCAACATGGTGACAAAGCATACAAAGCCAAGTATGCAGAATCAGCAGGGCGGCATCGTTCACCAGGAGGGACCGATCGATATTTCTAATGTAATGTATCTTCACAACGGAAAGCCTACCCGTGTTGGTTTCAAGATGGATGGAGATAAGAAGGTACGTTTCGCAAAATCTACAGGCGAAGTAATCGACTAATTAGAGAGAGGAGGCCAATCAGGTGAGCAGACTGAAAGAACAGTACCAGAATGAGATCGTAGATGCTATGATCAAGAAATTCGGTTATAAGAATATTATGGAAGTGCCGAAGCTCGACAAGATCGTTGTCAATATGGGCGTTGGCGAAGCCAAAGAGAACGCAAAGTTATTAGAGGCTGCTATTAAGGATATGGAAGCAATCACAGGACAGAAAGCGGTTGCAACCAAGGCAAAGAATTCTATTGCAAACTTCAAGATCAGAGAAGGTATGGCAATCGGATGTAAGACAACTTTACGTGGCGAGAAGATGTATGAGTTCATGGATCGTTTGATCAACTTAGCATTACCTCGTGTACGTGACTTTAGAGGTGTTAACCCGAACGCGTTTGACGGTCGTGGAAACTATGCCCTTGGTATCAAAGAGCAGTTAATCTTCCCGGAGATCGAGTACGATAAGGTTGACAAGGTACGTGGTATGGACATCATCTTCGTAACCACTGCCAAGACAGACGAGGAAGCTCGCGAATTATTGACACAGTTCAATATGCCATTCGCCAAATAAGTAGGAGGGAATTTTAATGGCTAAGACAAGTATGAAAGTAAAACAGCAGCGTAAACCAAAGTTCTCTACCAGAGCTTACACACGTTGCAAAATTTGTGGTCGTCCACATTCTGTTTTAAGAAAATACGGAATCTGCAGAGTATGTTTCCGTGAGTTAGCATACAAGGGCCAGATACCAGGTGTTAAGAAAGCAAGCTGGTAAAAGACCGTGCAGCATATTTGCTGCAATCAATAATAAGGAGGAAATATACAATCATGACTACGAGTGATCCAATCGCAGATATGCTTACAAGAATCCGTAATGCAAACACTGCTAAACATGATACAGTTGACGTTCCTGCATCTAAGATGAAAATTGCTATCGCTGACATTCTTGTAGATGAGGGATATATCGCAAAATATGATATTGTTGAAGATGGTAACTTCAAGACCATGCGCATTACTTTAAAGTACGGAGCAGACAAGAACGAGAAGATTATCACAGGATTAAAGAGAATCTCCAAGCCGGGACTTCGTGTATACGCTGGCAAGGATGAGCTCCCGAGAGTTCTTGGCGGACTGGGAATCGCAATTCTTTCCACAAACCAGGGAATCATCACTGACAAGGAAGCAAGAAAGCTTCAGGTTGGTGGCGAAGTATTAGCTTTCGTATGGTAGATTTTGCCCGCCATTGGACGGACAAAATCGGAAGAACCAAAGGCTGGTTCTTCCGAGAGCATCTTCCGGGAGCATCTGTCTCTGGTCTGTCCAGAAGCAATGTTGCTTTCGGTTCTTCCGGGTTACTTAACCTGGAGGAGGTTCTTACCGAATCGGGTAACTACGGCGCAAGCCGCAATGATATAAGCACAAATTAGGAGGTACGGGCATGTCACGTATAGGAAGAATGCCAATCGCAGTTCCGGCTGGTGTAACAGTGGATATTGCAGAAAATAATCATGTGACTGTAAAAGGTCCTAAGGGAACTCTTGAGAGAACCCTTCCGTCCGAGATGGACATCAAATTAGAGGGTGACGAAGTAATCGTTACAAGACCGAACGATTTGAAGAAAATGAAATCCTTACATGGATTGACAAGAACACTGATCCACAACATGGTTGTTGGTGTAACTGATGGATATACAAAGGAGCTCGAGGTAAACGGTGTTGGTTACAGAGCTTCCAAGTCTGGAAAAGTCCTTACTTTAAACCTTGGATACTCACATCCGGTTGAGATGACCGATCCGGAGGGACTTGAGTCCAAAGTTGATGGAAACAAGATCATTGTATCAGGTATCGATAAAGAGAAGGTCGGCCAGTACGCAGCGGAAATCAGAGATAAGAGAAGACCTGAACCGTATAAGGGCAAGGGTATCAAGTATGCTGATGAAGTTATCAGACGTAAAGTTGGTAAGACTGGTAAGAAATAATTAAAGGAGTGACGAAAAATGGTTAGTAAGAAATCAAGAACAGCAGTTCGCGAAAATAAGCATAGAAGAATGCGTCATCATCTCGTAGGCACTGCAGAGAGACCACGCCTGGCTGTGTTCAGAAGTAATAATCATATGTACGCTCAGATTATTGATGATACAGTCGGAAATACACTTGTTTCTGCTTCTACTCTTGAGAAGGACGTAAAGGCAGAGTTAGAGAAGACGAATAACGTTGAAGCAGCAGCAAAGCTTGGTACCGTTATCGCTAAGAAAGCATTAGACAAGGGTATCAACACGGTTGTATTCGATCGCGGCGGTTTCATATATCAGGGAAAAGTGAAAGCTTTAGCCGATGCAGCAAGAGAAGCTGGATTAGAATTTTAATAGGAGGAAACGCAAAACATGAAACGTGAAATTATTGATGCTAGTCAGTTAGAGTTAGAAGAAAAAGTAGTGTCAATCAAACGTGTAACAAAGGTTGTTAAAGGTGGACGTAACTTCCGTTTTACAGCTTTAGTTGTTGTCGGCGACGGCAATGGCCATGTTGGTGCAGGTTTGGGTAAAGCAGCCGAGATCCCGGAGGCAATCCGCAAGGGCAAAGAGGATGCTATGAAGAAGCTCATCACAGTAAAGCTGGATGAGGTTGACAGTATCACACATGATGTTATTGGTAAGCACACCGGTGCTTCCGTATTATTAAAGAAGTCTCCGGATGGTACTGGTATCATCGCTGGTGGTCCTGCACGTAACGTATGTGAGCTTGCAGGTATCAAGAACATCCGTACAAAGTCTTTAGGTTCAAACAATAAGCAGAACGTTGTTCTTGCAACGTTAAATGCTTTGAGCCAGTTAAAGTCTCCGGAAGAAGTAGCGAAGCTTCGCGGCAAATCCGTAGAAGAGATCGTAGGTTAAGGAGGAATTTAAGATGGCAGAGAAGAAACTTAAAGTTACACTTATTAAATCCACGATCGGTGCAGTTCCGAAGAACAAGAAGACCATCGAGGCACTGGGACTCAGCAAGCTTTACAAGACTGTTGAGCTTCCGGACAACGCTGCAACAGCAGGCGCGCTTCGCAAGGTTGCACCATATGTGAAAGTAGAAGAAGTTTAAAATAAGAGGATAAGGAGGTGTCGGTAATGGACTTATCAAATTTACAGGGAGCGGCAGGTTCCACTCAGAGTGATAATTTCAGAAGAGGACGCGGACACGGATCAGGAAATGGTAAGACTGCTGGTAAGGGACATAAGGGACAGAAGGCTCGTTCCGGAGCACCAAGACCAGGTTTCGAAGGTGGTCAGATGCCATTATACAGAAGATTGCCTAAGAGAGGTTTCAAGTGCAGAAACTCCAAGACAATCATCGGAATTAACCTTTCAGCTCTTGAGGCATTCGAGGACGGCGCAGTTGTATCTGTTGAGACATTGATCGAGGCAGGCGTTGTTAAGAATCCAAGAGATGGCGTTAAGATCCTTGGTAATGGCGAACTTACTAAGAAACTCACCGTTCAGGCAAATGCATTCAGCGCAAGCGCAAAAGAAAAAATTGAGGCTCTTGGTGGAAAAGCAGAGGTGATCTAATGCTAGAGACACTCCGTAATGCATTTAAGATTAAAGATATTCGCAAAAAGATTATTTTTACATTTTTGATGTTAATCGTCATCAGAATCGGAAGCTGTCTTCCGATTCCTGGTGTTGACAGTGATGTATTTGCGAACTGGTTTGCAAGCCAGACCGCAGATGGAATGGGATTCTTTGATGCAATCACGGGAGGTTCTTTCTACAGAATGTCTATCTTTGCATTGAACATTACCCCGTACATCACGTCATCCATCATAATGCAGCTTCTTACAATCGCGATTCCAAAGTTGGAAGAAATGCAGCGTGACGGAGAGGAAGGTCGTAAAAAGATCGCAGAGATCACCAGATATCTGACGGTTGCTTTAGCACTCATCGAGGCGGTTGCAATGACAATCGGCTTCAGAAGAGGCGGTTATCTGGAATTCAGCAGTGGATACCAGGGTGTTCTTGATATTATCATGGTTATCTTCACATTGACGGCGGGATCTGCTGTTCTTATGTGGATTGGTGAGAGAATCACGGAGAAGGGCGTTGGAAACGGTATTTCCATCGTACTTACTATCAACATTATCTCCCGTATGCCGGATGATATTAAGACGCTGTATGATCAGTTTATTTCAGGTAAGAATGTACCGAAAGCAATTCTTGCGGCAGTTATCATTCTTGCAATCATTGTTGGAATGGTACTGTTTGTTGTATACTTACAGGGCGGCGAGAGAAGAATTCCGGTACAGTATTCCAAGAAGATCCAGGGAAGAAAGCAGGTTGGCGGTCAGTCAACATACATTCCTCTCAAGGTAAACACCGGTGGTGTTATCCCGGTTATCTTTGCACAGTCACTGTTGCAGACGCCGGTAATCATTGCCAGTCTTCTTGGCAAAGGAAATGGAACAGGTATTGGGAGCAAGATCTTAAGAGGTATGTCACAGTCAAATTGGTGTAATCCAAGCGAGCCGATTTATTCGATCGGACTGGTTGTATACATCGTATTGATCATTGCGTTTGCATATTTCTATACATCGATTACGTTTAATCCGTTGGAGATTGCAAACAACATGAAAAAAGCAGGCGGATTTATTCCGGGTATTCGTCCGGGTAAGCCGACCAGTGATTACCTGAACCGAATCCTGAATTATATTGTCTTTATAGGTGCGGTTGCACTCGCGTTCATCGCGTTTGTTCCGATTTTCTTTAACGGTGTGTTTGGAGCGGATGTATCCTTCGGTGGAACGTCCATCATCATTATCGTAGGTGTCGTTATCGAGACCTTAAAGCAGATCGAATCACAGATGCGGGTACGTTATTATAAGGGATTTTTAAATGATTGATCCAGCAGAGCTGTTGGATATGGGAAGGAACGCTGGACTTATTTTATAAGTTCAGCGTTTTCGCTTAAAAAGAAAGAGGAGAGGTATTCCTATGAAAATTATTATGTTAGGGGCTCCGGGAGCCGGTAAGGGAACACAGGCAAAGCAGATTGCAGATAAGTACAGCATTCCGCATATTTCCACAGGCGATATTTTCCGTGCAAACATCAAGAACGGCACAGAACTGGGACAGAAAGCGAAAAAGTACATGGATCAGGGACTTCTGGTACCGGATGAGCTGACCTGTGATCTGGTAATGGATCGCATAGGACAGGAGGACTGCAAGAACGGATTTGTGCTCGACGGATTTCCGAGAACGATCCCGCAGGCAGAAGCTCTGGATGCAGCACTTGTTAAGATTGGTCAGAAGATGGATTTTGCAGTCGATGTGGATGTTCCGGACGAGAATATCGTAAACCGTATGAGTGGAAGACGTGCATGCTTAAACTGTGGCGCAACCTATCACATTGTTTCCATTCCGACCAAGGTCGAGGGAATCTGTGACCGCTGCGGTAATCCGGTGGTACTCAGAGACGATGATAAGCCTGAGACCGTACAGAAGCGTCTTAAGGTATATCATGAGCAGACACAGCCACTGATCGATTATTATAAGAAACAGAACATCTTAAAGTCCGTAGACGGTACACAGCCGATGGAAAAAGTGTTTGCGGATATTGTGGCAATATTAGGAGAGTAACATGTCTGTAACGATTAAATCCCCCCAGGAAATAGAACTTATGCGCGAGGCGGGGAAAATACTTGCAAAAGTGCATGAGCAGCTGGGAAAAGAATTAAAGCCGGGAATGTCAACACTTGAGGTTGACAGACTGGGAGAAGAAATGATTCGAAGCTTTGGATGCGAACCGTCATTTAAAGGTTATCAGGGCTATCCTGCGTCAATCTGCGTATCGATCAACGAGGAGGTCGTACACGGAATCCCGCGTGCAGACCGCATCATCGAGGAGGGCGACATCGTAAGCCTTGATGCGGGCGTGATCTACAAAGGGTATCAGTCCGATGCAGCGAGAACGCATGGCGTCGGTGAGATCTCGGATGACGCGAAGCTTTTGATAGAGAGAACCAGACAGAGCTTTTTCGAGGGTATCAAGTTTGCGACAGCAGGCAATCATCTGCATCAGATCTCTGCGGCGATCGGTGATTATGCCGGAAGTTTTGGCTATGGAGTCGTGCGTGACCTGTGTGGGCACGGCATCGGCAAGCATATGCATGAAGATCCGGAGATCCCGAATTTCAGACAGTTTCGGCGCGGTATCAAGTTAAGACCCGGTATGACACTTGCCATTGAACCGATGGTGGATCTGGGATCTGCCGAGGTAGTATGGATGGATGATGACTGGACGGTTGTCACAGAAGACTGGTCGCTTTCCGCGCATTATGAGAACACGATTCTGATCACTGACGGTGAGCCGGAGATCTTTACGCTTACAGAGTCTGAGATTGCCACAGGCAGATGGAATCAGTATCTGGGCAGGCAGACAGAGGCATAGACCGGTCAGTAAGCGAATGGAGAAAGAGATAGTATGATTGAATTTGCAAAATCCATGGCAGGTCATGACAGGAACCATATTTATCTGGTTACCGGAAAGGATGAGCGGTTCGTGTATCTGGCGGACGGCAATGTGAAGCTGCTTGCGGAACCGAAGAAAAAGAACAGAAAACATATTCAGATTATTCACAGATTACCGGAGGAGGTGCTGGGATGTCTGGAGCAGGAAATTACCGATCTTACGGTAAAGAGGGCAATCAAAGCGTATGTGCGTATCTTGAAAGAGCGTGCAGAATCATAATATTAGGAGGATTTATTTATGTCAAAGGCAGATGTGATTGAAGTAGAAGGAACAGTGGTAGAGAAGTTGCCGAACGCATTCTTTAAAGTAGAGCTTGAGAATGGTCATCAGATTCTGGCAACCATCAGCGGAAAGCTGCGGATGAATTTCATTCGTATTCTTCCGGGTGATAAAGTAACCATTGAGATGTCTCCGTATGACCTGACAAAGGGCAGAATTATCTGGAGAGATAAGTAAAAAAAGAATTGACTTCTAATAAGTGTTCATGCTATAATGCTAAACGGACACTTTTGGATAGTGCCTTTTTGCGCATACAGTGCGCCAAGAAGAGCTATGATAGAACATGAGAGATGCACGCGGGTGCGTGCCATTCATTGTTTGGAAAGGAGGATTTGCTGTGAAGGTAAGATCATCAGTTAAGCCTATTTGCGAGAAATGCAAAGTCATCAAGAGAAAAGGAAGCATCAGAATTATCTGTGAGAATCCGAAACACAAGCAGAGACAGGGCTAATTGTTCTTGTCTTTTTGCGCTTTCATTATGTGCGGCTGCAGTGGAACACCAGGATGAGTTGTTCGCACTGTTATCATATGAAACAGCAGGGATAGCTGCTTTTTTGCGTTTACATACCGAGGACGCAGGGGAGAACCATCCGGAATACGAGAGAATTGCGAGGGCACACATTTCAGGCCGGAGGACAACGGAGCTGCCGCAGCAGATTCTTGAACGTAAAAGTCATGATGTCAAGTGGCTTGCTTTAAGACGCGGTCTGTCATCTGGACAGTCGCAGGAATCAGAAAATAACAAGATGCGCAGTGTGTATCACAGGCATCATATGAATCAATGGAGGTTAAAAAGCACATGGCTCGTATCGCAGGTGTAGATTTACCAAGAGAAAAACGTGTTGAGATCGGTCTGACTTATATCTACGGAATCGGTAGAACAAGTTCTAACCGCATCCTTGCAGAAGCAAAAGTAGACCCGAATACCCGTGTCAGAGATCTGACAGATGATGAGGTTAAGAGAATCAGTGCAGTTATCGACGAGAGTCAGACTGTAGAAGGTGATTTAAGAAGAGAAATCGCCATGAACATCAAGAGACTTCAGGAGATCGGATGCTATCGTGGAATCCGTCACAGAAAAGGTCTTCCGGTTCGTGGTCAGAAGACAAAGACCAATGCAAGAACCAGAAAGGGACCGAAGCGTACGGTTGCTAACAAGAAGAAGTAATTACTTTTGCGATTTCGTTCGCAGGATCGCCACAGATGAAGTATGGCGGTCAGTTGCATACAATCATTAGATTATTTTGAGAAAGTAGGTTAGTTTAGATATGGCTAAAGTTACAAAAAAAGTGACAAAAAAGCGTGTAAAGAAAAACGTTGAACGCGGACAGGCACATATTCAGTCATCTTTCAACAACACGATCGTAACGATCACAGATGCTGAAGGTAATGCTTTATCATGGGCAAGTGCCGGTGGTCTTGGATTTAGAGGTTCAAGGAAATCTACTCCATATGCTGCACAGATGGCAGCTGAGACTGCTACAAAGGCAGCTTTAGTACACGGATTAAAGACAGTTGACGTTATGGTTAAAGGACCAGGATCAGGAAGAGAAGCAGCAATTCGTGCGCTTTCCGCTTGCGGTCTTGAGGTTACAAGCATCAAAGATGTAACTCCGGTACCTCACAACGGATGTCGTCCACCAAAACGCAGAAGAGTTTAATTAGGAGGGAGAGACGAAAATGGCAGTAAATAAAGTTCCTGTTCTGAAAAGATGTAGATCCCTTGGTTTAGAGCCAAGCTACTTAGGATATGATAAGAAATCCAACAGAGAGTTAAAGAGAGCGAACAAGAAGGTGTCTGAGTACGGCCTTCAGTTACGTGAGAAGCAGAAAGCAAAGTTCATCTACGGCGTATTAGAGAAGCCATTCCACAACTACTATGTGAAGGCTGATCAGATGAAGGGCATGACTGGTACCAACTTAATGACCATGTTAGAGTCCAGATTAGACAACGTTGTATTCCGTATGGGATTCGCAAGAACCAGAAAGGAAGCAAGACAGATCGTAGATCACAAGTTCGTATTAGTAAACGGCAAGCAGGTAAATATTCCTTCTTACCTTGTTAAGGCCGGCGATGTAATCGAGATCAAGGAGAAGAACAAGAGCCTTCAGAGAATGAAGGACATTGTTGAGGTAACCGGCGGAAGACTGGTTCCGGATTGGTTAGATGTTGACGCTGAGAAATTACAGGGAACTGTAAAAGAATTACCTTCCAGAGAGCAGATCGACGTACCTGTTGACGAGATGCTCATCGTCGAGTTGTACTCCAAGTAATCGTGATTAGGCGGAGACAATCCAATAGGCAAATTACCCGAGAAGGAGGGATTTTGTAGTGTTCGATTTTCAAAAACCAAAAATTGAGATCGCAGAAATTTCAGAAGACAAGAAGTACGGAAGGTTTGTTGTAGAGCCACTGGAAAGAGGCTACGGTACAACACTTGGTAATTCTTTAAGAAGAATCATGCTTTCTTCATTACCGGGTGCGGCTGTCAGCCAGGTCAAGATTGATGGTGTGCTGCATGAGTTCAGCTCGATTCCTGGCGTAAAGGAAGACGTAACTGAGATTATCATGAACATCAAGAATCTTGCAATCCGCAATAACAGTTCTACGAATGAGCCGAAAGTTGCATACATTGAATTTGAGGGCGAAGGCGTGGTCACAGCAGCGGATATCCAGGTGGATTCTGATATTCAGATTTTAAATCCGGATCTGGTAATTGCCAATTTAAATGGCGGAGCAGATTGTAAGTTATACATGGAGCTTACCATTACTAAGGGCAGAGGCTATGTCAGTGCAGAGAAGAATAAGACTGAGGATACACCGATCGGTGTCATCGCTGTCGATTCTATCTATACACCGGTGGAGCGTGTCAACCTTTCTATCGAGAATACACGTGTTGGTCAGATTACCGATTACGATAAGCTGACACTGGATGTATACACGAACGGTACCTTAGAGCCGGATGAGGCTGTCAGCCTTGCGGCAAAGGTATTGAGCGAGCATTTAAGCCTGTTCATCGATCTGTCTGAGGCGGCACAGCAGGCAGACGTTATGATCGAGAAAGAGGATAATGCGAAGGAGAAGGTTCTTGAGATGAACATCGATGAACTGGAACTTTCCGTTCGGTCTTATAACTGTCTGAAGAGAGCCGGAATCAATACCGTTGAGGAATTGACGAACCGCACACCGGAAGACATGATGAAAGTTCGTAACCTGGGACGTAAGTCTTTAGAGGAGGTTCTTGCAAAGTTAAAAGAACTTGGACTTCAGCTGAACCAGGGAGAGGAATAAATAGAATCGAGCATGCTCGATTCATTAGAAGTTTGACAAGTCAAACTTCACGTAGCGCTACCTTCTGAACTGCTACCGTTCAGAAGGTACCACGTTATATGGCAGAAACAGTAAGACCGAAAGGCATGGAGTATGTCGGGAGCCAGACAGGAATGAATCTGTGTGATTTGTTCCGGCGCGAAATGGTTCGCGCGGCATCGGGTGAGTAAGACCAAAAGGCATCATCGGATGTACCACATCAATGGAGGAAAAGAAAATGGCAAAGTATCGTAAATTAAGCAGAACCTCTAGCCAGAGAAAGGCTTTATTAAGAGGTCAGGTAACAGCATTATTAAACAACGGCAAGATCGTTACAACCGAGGCTAAGGCGAAGGAAGTTCGCAAGATCGCTGAGGGACTGATTGCTATGGCAGTAAGAGAGAAGGATAACTTTGAAGAGGTTACTGTTAAGGCTAAAGTTGCCCGCAAGGACAAAGATGGCAAGAGAGTCAAAGAAGTTGTAGACGGTAAGAAAGTAACCGTATACGACGAAGTAGAGAAGACCATCAAGAAAGATAAGCCTTCCCGTCTTCACGCTCGTAGAGAGATGTTAAAGGTTCTTTACTCTGTAACAGAGGTTCCGACAGATGCTGCCGGTAAGAAGAAGAACACCAAGGAAGTAGATCTTGTTGCGAAGTTATTTGATGAGATCGCTCCGAAGTATGCAGATCGTAACGGTGGTTACACAAGAATCGTCAAGATCGGTCAGCGTAAGGGTGATGGCGCTCTGGAAGTACTGCTTGAGTTAGTATAATCTATTTTTTAATAGAGAAGCCGAAAGCCCGCTCAGATATTATCTGGGCGGGCTTTTTTTGTGTAATAGGAAACTTTGTTCCTATTACACAAAAATGCTCCTTCTTCTATAGGAAATACCGTATAATGTTAAACAGGAAACCCGTTGAAAACCACGGGGAACCTTGTTTATAATAAGGGAAGAACGCCCGGATAGGGAAAGAGTGAAATAGGGAGACTGGGAATATGGATAGAGACAGCAGAAACACAGACGAGGGTCTGCAGGGAAACGAAAAGATTGAGCAGGCAGTCTATGCGCTCCAGCAGGAACCGTCCGAGGAGGGGCTGGCGCATGCGCTTACGGTCGTGCGCAGACGCATGAGAGAGGGTGGACAGTTCATTCTGGCAGTGAAACCACCAAAGGGAGACGGTAAGATCGAGATTCAGGCGGTACAGACGGCAGACGGTCAGCAGTGGTGGGCAGCATTTACGAGTTTTGAGGAAGAATTGAAGGGCAGCGGGAACGTGATGTCCACATTTCTTTCGGATATGGAAATGTTATTCACAACCGCGGTTCGTACAGAAGGGATAAGCGGTGTGATTATCAATCCCTGGAACCGCACATTGATGCTGGACAAGAATTTGATACAGATCGTGTTGGGAAATCAGACTTCCTGACTGTATTTTACATTGGACAACGGCGGTAGAAGGAACTTCTATCTGCGTAGACATAAAAGGAGAGACAGACGATGGATAAAGCAACATACGGGGCAGAAAAGAAGCCGGAGACCAATGTGCCAGAGCTTCATACGGTGGAAGACGTCTATGAATGGATAGATAAAAATATTGAATACGGATGGCTGGGTCAGGACGGAAAGGCGCATATCTGTGAAATGAAAGATTTCAGAAGACAGTACCGGACGATGTCTGTGTCCCAGACGATACAGCAGAAGATCGGAACCTGCATTGAACAGGTGGCGCTCATGCATGAATTGCTGGACACCATTGAAGTGCCGAATCAGATGTATTGCTGTCGGATTTACGAACCGGATGACTATGGGAATCTGGAGGAGGATGAGCATATGCACTGCTTCCTGCTGTATTTCCAGAACGGCAAAACATATCACATGGAGCATCCGAATGTAAGGCAGAAGGGAATCTATGAATACCCGACGAAAGAAGAAGCCATGCGTACCATTGTAGATTATTATGTAAATATGCGCGGCGGAAAAGAAAGCCCCACAACTGCTTTTGACCGGGTGCCGGTGGGGATGACATTTCAGGAATTTAATACATATATCAATCATCAGGTATAAGAATATAGCTTAAAAAGGGTGTGCAGAATTTTCTGCACACCCTTTTTGGCAGGAAAAGATTAAGCTTGGAATTAGCCGAAGTATCTCTTTAAGAGTCCCTCGAAAGCCTTGCCGTGTCTGGCCTCATCTCTGGCCATCTCATGAACGGTATCGTGGATTGCATCGAGGTTGGCAGCCTTAGCTCTCTTTGCAAGATCAGTCTTGCCGGCAGTAGCGCCGTTCTCTGCATCAACTCTCATCTGCAGGTTCTTCTTCGTGCTGTCCGTTACCACCTCGCCGAGAAGTTCTGCAAACTTTGCAGCGTGCTCAGCCTCTTCGTAAGCGGCCTTCTCATAGTACATTCCGATCTCCGGGTATCCCTCGCGGTGTGCAACCCGTGCCATTGCAAGATACATACCAACCTCAGAGCACTCGCCCTCGAAGTTTGCTCTCAGATCAGAAAGGATATCTTCGCTGACACCCTGTGCAACGCCGACTACATGCTCGGCAGCCCATACCTTCTCGCCTTCCTGAAGCTTGAACTTCTCGGCCGGTGCCTTACAGACCGGGCAGAACTCCGGAGCTGCATCTCCCTCATAAACATAACCGCATACTGTGCATACATACTTTGCCATAATTCATTCTCCTTTTCTTATAAAAATTTTAATTGGAATCAATAATAGTAACTGTTACTGATTTTAAACTGCAAAAAAGCTTTTGTCAATATCTTTTTTGCAATTTTCTGATCAGGATGAGCATTTTTCAGATGCCTTGCAGGAAGGGCAGGCGCCGTAAAAATAGGTAATATGCCCTTCAATCTCACCGTCAAAGTCCTGACCGGCAAGAATGTTGATATGATCTAAGCCGCTCACCGTAAGATCCATCACACAGCCGCAATGGCGGCAGATGAAATGATAGTGTGGAGCAGGGTTGCCGTCGAAACGGTCCGGTCCGATTCCCGGGGAAAGCTTCTGGATCTCGCCGATTTCCGCAAGCAGATTTAAGTTGCGGTAGACGGTTCCAAGGCTGATATTCGGAAATTCCTTGCGGATATTCAGGTATACGGTCTCGGCGGTAGGGTGATCATACCGGGTTACAAGAAAATTCTTGATAGACTCCCGCTGTTTACTGTACTTCAGCATGGATACGATACATCCTTTCCTTAAAACTAGTAATTGTTACTGATATTATCTTACACGCAAAGAAAGAATTTGTCAAGAGAAAAATAGGAATAATTATTATTTTTAGAAAAGATTCTATTTATGGAATGCGTGCATATATATGAAGATAAGGATAGAAGTATCAGGGAGTACCCATGGCGGGAATGAAGCGGTTTGTTACATATATATATGCCTATGAGGAGGAAAAAAAGGGAAGCAATGTCGGATTTGCGAGAATTGAGATCCGGGGACAGGATGCAAGAATTGAGATTCATCTGCGCGGCGTCTATGCGGCGTCTGCGGCATGCAGAGTGTATCTGTTCCAGCGGGAAGCGGCAGGCGGGAAGGAAGCAACAGGTGTGACCGGAGTACTGGTCGGTGAGATGAAGCTTGCGAACGGAAGCGGCGATGGCGCCGTTGTCTTAAAAGGCGGCAGAGTCGGAGCATCTCCTTATGGCATTACAGAGATGGAGGGATTGTTTTTTGTCATCGGAGAGGAGCGGATTCTGATGAGCCGGTGGCGCGAGGGGGCTCCGTTTAAGGTGGGGCTGTCCGGATTCCGGGAGTGGCAGCCGGATGAGCCGAAGGAGAAGGCAGCAGAGAAAGGGGCGGCAGCAGAAACTGCGGCGCAAAAAGAAGTGCGGGAAGCAGCCGCAGCGCAGGCGGAACAGAACAGCCAGACGGCGGCGCAAGGGATGGCACAGGGAAAGCGGGGGGAAGCAGCCGCGGTGCAGCCGGAACAGAAAGAACCGACGCCGGCGCAGGATGTGCCGTCCGGATCCAGAGCGGAGACGGCAGCGGCGGGGGAGGAGATGGAGGCGATTCATGCCACTGAGCTTCCCATGCGCAATCTGTTCCCGGAATACGACTGGAATGCCGTGTGGGAGGAGCTCTGCAGAGAACACAAACCGGCGGCTCTGTTTGAGGAGTGGGATACGCAGTGCATCCAGCTGGAATTAAAGGATCTGCGGAGTCTGCCGAAAAAATACTGGTATCTGGGAAACAACAGCTTTCTGCTACATGGATTTTTCAATTATCGGTATCTGGTGCTTGGCAGGACGGCGGAGGAACGGTGGTTCCTTGGCGTGCCGGGAGTATATCAGAGACAGGAGCGCGTGATGGCGGCTATTTTCGGTTTCCCGGAATTCTTTGCCGCCGGCCCAGGGGGTGAGCGCAGGGAAGGCAGGGAACCGGTCAACCATTTTGGCTGCTGGGTGCGTTATATTGAAGAGTAAGGATTTAAAAGGGCATAGCGGATGTGGTCTTCCCATTTTCCCTGAATCTGGGTGCAGGCGTATTCGGTGCCCTCACAAGTGAAGCCGATGACTTCCAAAAGCCGGAGAGAGGGAGTATTTTCCGGCATCACGCGGGCAAACACGCGGTGCAGGGAAAGATCGGTAAAAGCGATGTTTAAAACCTTTGCCACGGCTTCCCTGGCGTAGCCCTGATGCTGGAATGCGGCGTCGAACTTGTAGCCGATCTCGCTGCAGCAGTACGGCATGCGCAGAATATCGTGCAGGCAGACGGTACCGATGATGATCCGCGGGTTGGTTTTTAAGAAGACATAAAAACGGATCGATGCACATTTCCGTGCGAGATCATACTCACATTTTAGAATGGCCTGCTGGTGCGCCGGAGTCAGAAAATAGGGGGGACGCGTCGGCTCATAGCGTTCAAAGAGCTCACGGTTGCGGCACTGGAAAGCCAGAACCTCGTTCGTGTCATCAGGGGTCAGTATTTTTAAGATCAGGCGATCGGTTGTATACATGGTATGGACAGGAAGACTGCCGGTCATATGGTTGTTGCAGTTCATACATACTCCCTCTGCCGAAAATGTTCCATCGACAAAATGCATCAAATCGGCTAAAATAAGTCTATACTATAGTATAGCATTTCTGGAGAAACTGTCCATGACACAGGAAGAAAAATATATGAAAGCGGCGATACGCGAGGCAAAAAAGGCATACGCGCTCGAGGAGGTGCCGATCGGCTGCGTGATCGTCCAGAATGACAGGATCATTGCGCGGGGTTACAACAGAAGAAATACAGAGGGAAATACGCTGGCGCACGCGGAGCTTACTGCGATCAAAAAGGCGAGCAAAAAGACCGGCGACTGGCGGCTGGAAGACTGCACGATGTATGTCACGCTAGAGCCGTGCCAGATGTGTGCGGGGGCCATTGTGCAGAGCCGCATGAAAAAGGTCGTGATCGGCAGCATGAACCCGAAGGCAGGGTGCGCCGGGTCGGTGCTGAACCTGCTTCAGATGGCACAGTTTAATCATCAGGTCGAGATCGAGAGGGGCGTGCTGGAGGAGGAATGTTCGACGATGCTCTCCGGCTTCTTCCGGGAACTGCGCGATAAGAAAAAGAGACTGCGTGAAAACGTGTAGAATGCTTGACAATCGGGCGTCAGATAGGATATACTTAAGTCTCCGAGCAGCCGGGGTGGTAGCGGTACCCTGTACCAACAATCCGCTATAGTTGGGGTGATGCCAAACAGAGGATCAGGTAAGCTGTAAAGCTGCCCATCATAAGTGGCGTTGACGTCTGGGTCTTACGCAACAGGAATCTGTGAACCGGGTCAGGTCAGGAATGGAGCAGCCCTAAGCAGAAGCTCTTGTGTGCCGTGAGGGTGCCTGGGCTGAGCTAACTGTGGTGGTAACGTTTATGGTTTTGGATTCGAAGTGAGGCGCTCGGATTTTGCGTTTTATAAATGTTTTCTAAATGAATTCTGGCAGATGACTTTTTAGGAGAAGGAGAGATACCATGTGGGATAAGGCGAGAAAGATACTTTACCGGGGCGGAGAGATCTTAGAGCTTCTGATGGCGGCAGCTGTCGTGGCGGGGATTCTGGTGGCGATGATCACGCTTGTGCCGGAGCTGGCGCGCTACTGGGAACACCGGACGACGGCGGGGGCATTTCTGGAGTATCTGGATGCCGTGTTTAACGTTGTCATCGGAATTGAGTTTTTAAAGATGCTCTGCAAGCCGAGTTCGGCGAACATCATTGAGGTGCTGATTTTCCTGATCGCGCGACATATGATTGTCCAGACGACCACGCCGCTCGAGGATCTGCTCTCGGTGGTCAGCATCGGTATCCTGTTCTTCTTCCGCCGGTTTATGCTGATGACCAAGCCGGATAAGGATCAGAATGTACCGAAGCTTTTTGGCGTGATAAAGGCTTCACAGAACGGGACGATGCCGCAGGCGGCGCACGCGGATGCAGAAAAGGCAGAAGACCGCAAAGGCGCCGGGGAAAAATAGCACATGGATTGACAGATGCATGACGGTGTTGTATGCTGGGAGTTAGGAATGACTAACAGAAAGCGCAGCCTGCCATGCATTTATTTTCGTACAAGCATTGCTTTTTGTAAAAAGCGCTATATAATAAAAGCATAACGGGGGCGCAGCCCGCATGAATAAGGGAAGTAAGCGCTTACATTAAACACAATGTCAAAGGAGAGAGTATACTATGTTCGGATTTGGTCAGTTGATCGATATCTTGAAGAAAGATCCAAAGAAAATTGTTTTTACAGAGGGAAATGACCCGCGTATTTTAGAGGCAGCATCCAGATTACTGGCAGGTACCTTCCTGCACCCGATTCTGGTTGGTAACCCGGATGAGATTTTTAAGGCTGCTGAGGAGAGCGGATTCAATATTCGTGGCGCTGAGATCATTGATCCGGCAAACTATGACAGATTTGACGAGATGGTAGATCTGTTCTGTGAACTCAGAAAGAGCAAAGGTGTGACACCGGAGCAGGCAAAGGGCGTTCTGTCCCAGGCGAACTACTTCGGAACCATGCTTGTAAAGATGGGCGTTGCAGATGCACTTCTCGGCGGAGCAACCTACTCTACCGCAGATACGGTACGTCCTGCATTACAGCTGATTAAGACCAAGCCGGGCAACTCCATCGTATCTTCCTGCTTCATTCTGGTTCGTCCGTCTGCAACCGGTGAGAACGAGGTTCTTGCAATGGGTGACTGTGCAATCAACATCCATCCGACCGAGGATGAGCTGGTTGAGATCGCAGGTGAGTCTGCAGAGTGTGCGAAGATCTTCGGTGTAGATCCGAAGGTTGCATTCTTAAGCTACTCTACCTTAGGTTCCGGCAAGGGCGAGGATGTAGACAAGATGCGTAATGCAGCAGCAAAGGCAAAGGAAAAATATCCGTCTCTTCCGATCGAGGGCGAGTTACAGTTCGACGCAGCAGTATCCCCGCGTGTTGCACGTACCAAGTGCCCGGGCAACGAAGTGGCAGGACATGCAAACACCTTTATCTTCCCGGATATCAACGCCGGAAATATCGGTTACAAGATTGCACAGCGTCTGGGTAACTTCGAGGCATATGGTCCGATCCTGCTTGGCTTAAATGCGCCGATCAACGATCTGTCCCGCGGATGCAACGCTTCCGAGGTATATTCCATGGCAATCATCACGGCTGCACTGGCATAATCCGGACACTGCACACAACAATAGAATGACAGTCATTTGTGGCATGGCGTGAAGCTGTGCCACATTTTTTTGAGGGAAAAATGGAATCATTACTTTTTACCAGAGAAGATTTGAAAAAACTGATTGTACCGCTCATTATTGAGCAGGCGCTGGCATTGAGCATCGGACTGTTTGACACGCTGATGGTCTCCTCGTGCGGCGAGGCGGCGGTGTCTGGCGTGTCGCTGGTGGACAGCATCAGCGTTCTGCTGATCCAGATTTTGTCAGCGCTTGCAACCGGCGGCGCTGTGGTGTGCAGCCAGTATATCGGCAAGAAGATGCCGGAACGGGCAAAATTGTCTGCCGGACAGCTGATGTTCATCATGCTGATGTCCGCGGGGACGGTGATGGTGGTCATCCTGCTGTCCTACCGCTTTTTGCTGCGGGCAATTTTCGGGCAGATTGACGCGGACGTCATGCAGAATGCGGAGATTTATTTTATCATCTCCGCCATATCCTACCCGTTTCTGGGCATTTACAACGCAGGAGCGGCGCTGTTCCGGGCAATCGGAAACAGTAAGGTCAGCATGTATACAAGCCTGGTCATGAATGTGATCAATATCGGCGGCAATGCGGTGCTGATCTTCGGACTTAAGATGGGCGTGCTGGGAGCGGCGCTTGCGACGCTCACGGCGCGGATCGTATCGGCGATTGTCATGGTTGTGCTGCTCTCGCGGAAGGACAACCCGCTGTGTATTGCGACGCCGGGCTGTATGAAGCCGCAGCGGGATGTGATCGGAAAAATTTTAAAGATCGGCATTCCGAGCGGTGTGGAAAACGGAATGTTCCAGATTGGAAAGCTTCTGGTGTCGAGTCTGACCGCGACGTTTGGCACGGCGGCGATCGCGGCGAATGCGGTTGCGAACAGCGTGGCGGGATTTGCCAATATTCCGGGTATTGCGATCGGACTTGCGATCGTGACGGTTATTGGAAGATGCATCGGAGCAGGGGAAAAAGAACAGGCGAAATACTACAGCAAGCGCCTGCTCGGTCTGGCTTATGCGGGAATGGTGCTGGCGGATCTGGCGCTGTTTGTACTCGTAAAACCGATCATCGCCTGCTTCGCGTTATCGGTGGAAGCGGCACGGATTGCCACACAGCTTCTGGTAAGCTTCGCGATCTGCGCGGCGCTGATCTGGCCGCTCAGCTTTACACTACCGAATGTGCTGCGCGCCGCAGGGGATGCAAAGTACACGATGGAGGTCAGCGTTTTTTCCATGTGGGTCTTCCGCGTGGCAAGCAGTTACTTTTTTGCCGGAACGATGGGACTTGGCGTGCTCGGCGTATGGATCGGCATGTATGTGGACTGGGCGTTCCGCACGCAGCTTTTCGTGATCCGCTACCGGCGTGGCAGGTGGCTGGAAAAGCGCGTTGTATGATGCCGCAAGGAAATTGATTCCTAATATTTTCTTATTTTTTGATAATACAGTTTCATTTTTGCGGGAAATACGGTAGAATATCAGAGAAATACGTTCAGATGATGAGGATTTTGAAGAAATGTACAAGAATATGGGAAAAGTAAAACGCACGCTGGAGGAATATGCGATTTTGACAGTTGCCACGCTGATTCTGGTGGTGGGCGTTTATGTGTTCAAGTTCCCGAATAATTTTTCGTTTGGCGGAGTCACGGGTATCGCGGTCGTTCTAAGTGCCGTTATGCCGGCAACTCCGGGAAATATCACATTTATCATCAATATGGCGCTGTTGGTGGTGGGATTTATTTTCCTCGGGAAAAGCTTTGGCATCCGCACCGTGTATGTGAGCGTGCTGATGTCTGTGGGGCTAAGCCTTGCGGAAGTGTGGTTTCCGATGGAGCATCCGCTGACGACGCAGCCGGTACTGGAACTGATGTATGCGATTGTGCTGCCGGCGTTCAGTGCGGCGATCATGTTCAATATCGGAGCCTCCGGAGGCGGTACGGATATTATCGCCATGATCCTTAAAAAGTATACGAAGCTGAACATCGGAGGCGCGCTGTTTCTGGTGGATCTGGGGATTGTCATAGCTTCGTGTTTTGTGTTTGATGCACAGACAGGACTTTGTTCGCTCTGCGGACTTCTGGCAAAGTCGCTCGTTGTGGACAATGTCATTGAGAGTATCAACCTGTGCAAGTATTTTACGATCATCTGCAATGATCCGGAGCCCATCTGTGATTTTATCACGAATGAGCTGCACCGCAGTGCAACGATCTATAAAGCCGAGGGGGCATATGAGCACAACCAGAAGACGATCATTATCACCATTATGAAGCGCTCCCAGGCGGTAGAACTGCGTAATTACATCCGCATCCACCAGCCGACCGCATTTATTGCTATCACGAACAGCAGTGAGATCATCGGCAAGGGATTCCGCGGGTTTAATTGATAGTAAAAGGAGAAAGGTTTTTATGAAAATTTGGGAAGACGAAAGGCAGTGCTATATCCGTGCTGCCATGGAGAAGAATTCAGAGGCGGAGAACGAGGCGCTGAAGGCACAGCTGGATGCGATCGACTGGTCTGTGTTAGAGCAGATTGAGCGCAAGGAGACCGTGAACGAGCGGGGCGTATTCGCACCGCTTGAGGCGGTTGAGACGGAAGAAATTGAGCGGCGCAGGGACGAGTTCCGGGAACTCGGCATCAAGGCGATCCGGGAAGGAAAAGTCGGAGCGGTTCTTCTGGCGGGGGGACAGGGAACGCGTCTCGGACTGGACAGACCGAAGGGAACACTCAATATCGGGATTCACCGGGAGCTGTTTTTGTTTCAGCAGCTCATCCGTAACCTGATGGACGTGACGGATGAAGCCGGCGCGTATGTTCCGCTTTATATCATGACGAGCAACATCAACCATGACGACACGCAGGCATTTTTTGAGGAGCACAGTTACTTTGGTTACCCGAAGGAGTATGTGAAGTTTTTCGTGCAGGAGATGGAACCTGCCTGTGATCATCAGGGGCGCGTATATATGGAGTCCCGTACCAGGGTTGCCATGTCCCCGAACGGCAATGGTGGCTGGTTTGGTTCCATGGTGAATGCAGGGCTGCTCTCCGACATCCGTTCCCACGGGATTGAGTGGATCAATGTATTTGCTGTGGACAACTGCCTGCAGAGAATCGCAGACCCGCTGTTCATCGGTGCAACGATTGCCTACGGCTGTGAGAGCGGCGCGAAGGTTGTCAGAAAGGCAGCGCCGGATGAGAAAGTGGGGGTGCTCTGTACCGAGGACGGCAAGCCGTCGATCGCGGAGTATTACGAGATGACGGAAGAGATGGCGACTGCGCGGAAGGCAAACGGCGACCTGCTCTATGGATTTGGTGTGATCCTGAATTACGTTTTCTCAGAGAAGCGTCTGGAGGAGATCGCAGATGCACATATGCCGATCCATGTGGTAGAGAAGAAGATTCCGTATATGGACGAGTCAGGCAGTCTGGTGAAGCCGGATGCACCGAACGGATACAAGTTTGAGACGCTTGTCCTGGATATGGTGCACATGATGGCGGACTGCGTTCCTTACGAGGTCGACAGAAAGCGGGAGTTTGCGCCGATCAAGAATCTGCACGGCGTGGATTCGCTCGACAGCGCCCGCGAGCTCATGCAGGGCTGCGGCATCGAATTGTAACATAAAACGGACGGGCTCCCCGGCTGGAAGCCATAAGTAGAGCGGGATACTTTGCGGGTGCACAAAACGTCCATGTTTCAACCAGAAAATGCGTCGGCATTCTGACCGCAAAATCCGGATTTTCTAACCATGCCGCGTGAGACATCTGCGATGATCCGTGTCTTTCCAAGTTTGGAACAACCCTACGGTGTGTCCGCAAGACGCAGACAATTTTAGGACTTTCGTGTGGCGCTTTTGCCGCTGCTGAAGAAAACATAATCGCGCGAAGCCGATGTCTGAGCTGCCATCTGCCTTATTTTCAATAGCAGATGGCAGCGAGTTCCGGTTCGCGCGATTTTATAATGTCTGTGAAGCAGCGGCATTAGCCGCCACTAGGAAGTCCGCTCATTGTCTGCGGCTTGTCGGAGCACACCGTGCGGGTTGTCCAAACGCGGCAAGGACACGGAATGGGATGCTTCCCGCGGCATGGAAGAAATTCTCGGATTTTGCTTCAAAGAATTAGCCGCCGCCTTTTCCGGTTGAAACATAAGGTTTTCTGCCTGCCGGAAAGTTTATTACCTCTTTTATGGCTCCCCGCCGGGGAGTCCGTCCGTTTTTTGCTTGGCAGAAGATTTAATAAATATTTTATGGGGATTTAACGGCGGGTTCATGAATGTCTGATATAATAATACCTGATGATGGAAAACAGACAATGGAGGTTTTTATAAATTGGAGGAACAGGGGAAGCAGCAGGAAATAGAAATCGAAGAGGTGACTGCACAGGAGAATGTGATCGCGGTGCGGGATCTGGTGCCGATGCGCGCGGCGATGGATGACAGCATGGAGCGGATCGCAGATATGAAGGATCAGTTTTCACAGACGATCGATCCGATCTTACGCATGTACAATGCGGCAATGTGTGCGACGACGGCAAGGCTTGAGATAATAGAGGACGAGTTCAAGTACCGGAAGCTGCGCTGCCCGATTCACCATATTGATACCCGGCTGAAGTCGGCGAAGAGTATTCTGGGCAAGCTGCAGAAGAAGGATCTGGATCTGACGCTGTCGGCGGCCTGCAACAACATCTATGACATCGCGGGAATCCGTGTTGTCTGCTCTTATATCAAGGACGTCTATCTGATCCGCGACCGTCTGATGGCGCAGGATGATGTTATGATTATGCAGATCAAGGATTACATAGAGACGCCGAAGGAGAACGGTTACCGGAGTCTTCACATGGTCATCCGGGTGCCGGTATATTTTATGAACAAGAAGCAGCTGGTGCCGGTGGAACTGCAGATCCGCACGCTGGCGATGGATCTGTGGGCGAGCCTGGAGCATGACATCAAGTATAAGTGTCTGTATCAGGCGGAGACGGAGGATTTCTCAGAAGAACTTAAGGAATGCAGCCGCCTCATCTACGAGGCGGAGGAGAAAATGGAGATCATGAACCGTACACTGGAAGCATAGCGGGAGGCGCGGGCGATGAAAGGGAAACAGAATCCGGTCGAAAAAGAATGGGCAGCGGTTGTCAAGGCGGAGGAGCGCTTTTTGCGCCATGCCATGCCGGCGCGGACGGCGGGCTGGCAGGAGAAGATCACGCGCTATGTGCCACAGAAGCTGGAGACGACTCTGCACACCGCATTTTACAAAGCGTTTGAACTGATCTTTGACAGGGGAACGCCGGTGATAGAGAAGACCTATCAGAGGGAGAAAAAGGAGCAGAATTATAAGATCAATGCTTACACCGCAGAGGTGCGTGACACGAGACATGCCCTGCGGGCATTCGGGAGAGAGGCGGGCGCCAGCCGGAACCTGAATCTGGCGGTATCGGCGGTGGAAGGCGTCGGCATGGGATTTTTCGGTCTGGGTCTGCCCGATATACCGCTGTTCCTCGGCGTTTTGCTGAAAAGCATCTATGAGGTCGCACTCAGCTACGGATACACGTATGACACGCAGGAGGAGCAGATCTTCATATTAAAGCTGATCGAGACGGCATTGTCGCACGGCGAGCAGCTTGCCCAGAACAATATGGAGCTGAATCTGTGGATGCGTGAGGAGCGTACGTTTTCCATTTCCAGAAACGAGCAGATCCGGCGCACATCGGATGCACTGGCGGGAGAACTGCTGTATCTGAAATTCGTGCAGGGACTGCCGGTAGTCGGTATGGTCGGTGGAGTTTCCGATATGGTCTATCAGAAGCGCATCAGCGATTATGCAGCAGTTAAATATAAAAGACGTTTTCTTGAGACAAAGAGGAAGACCGGGGAAGAAAAGAGACATCCGGCAGGATAAGTTTGCGGATGGCATGCAGAAGGGGAAGCCGTTATTCGGCTTCCCCTTCTGCGACAATATCTTCAAGAACATGAATCAGGTCATACATGTTGTTGAGACAGACATTCCGTTCCAGAATCAGATTTTTCAGATCAGCAGACAGGGTATCAAACCGGTCGCGGATCTCGGGAGATACATAAGATGCCATAAGATTACCTCACTTTTTCATACTTCAGAAAAAGTATGAGCATCCGGAGAGCTTTTTATGTGTAAAAAATGCCGTAAAGGTGGTATGATAGTGGAGAAAAAGTGGAATGGAATAAGAGTATGAATGAGAAAATTTACTGCCGGATTAGGCGCATGCGTGCGGTATTGCTGACATTTTTCCTGACGGCAGCAGTTGTTTTGACAGACGCACAGAACATCCGGGAAAAGGAATATGAAAAAACAGAGATCATATACTGTATTGGGGACAGTATCACATACGGCAGCGGTCTCGAGGATGAGGAACGGCTGACGAAGTCGTATCCGGCGCAGCTTGGAATCCGGCTTGGCCCGCGATACCTCATTTTCAATTACGGCGTGAGAGGAGCAACCCTGCAGGATCTTTCCCGGAAAAGCTACCGCAACATGGGGTATCTGAACGTGATAGAGGCGCAGTCCCCGGATGTGGTGATTATTATGCTGGGAACCAACGATTCCAAACAGAAATACTGGGATGCAGAGAGGTATGAGGAACAGTATCTTGCATTGATTGACGAACTTCACAATCTGCCGGGACATCCGTATCTGTATCTGATGGCACCGCCGGAAGCATTTCCTGCGGAGGAGGGAGAGATCCTATACGGGATCAACAATGATGTGATCGGAGGAGAGATCCGGAACCTTGTGCCGGACATCGCGGAGCAATCGGGCTGCGGAACGCTGGATCTCTACGCGCTGACGCAGGATCACCCGGAATATTTCGTGGATGGAATTCACCCGACCGAGGAAGGATATGCGCTGATTGCGCAGATGGTTGCGGATCAGATCCGGGCAGACCGGAATGCGGGCGTGTGGTGACGCGGTTAAAAAAGGGCTTCAAAAATTAAAAAAAATATGATATAATGAATCCATTCATCTGAAACGGAGTATGGCGTAGTTTGGTAGCGCGCACGGCTGGGGGCCGTGAGGTCGCAGGTTCAAATCCTGTTACTCCGATTCCTTGGCAGGGGCACGGCAGGTGGAGCGATCCGTCTGCCGGCTTGAGAAAGAGAGAGACCGTATATTGCGGTTTCTCTTTTTTATGTAATAGGAAACTTCGTTCCTATTACACAAAAACGTTCCGCGGGGATGTGCAGCTCGCGGTGAGGTACATAATGCTTTGCATACCGCTCGGGCGCAAGTGTGCGGCAAGCGCACACTTTGTTTTTAGGAAAAAAGAAAGGCATAGAAAAACCCGGCAGAATCAATTTATGATTCTGCCGGGTTTTGTGACAGCGGAGACGGCGGGATTCGAACCCGCGTGCCCCGGAGGGCTAACGCATTTCGAGTGCGCCCCGTTATGACCGCTTCGATACGTCTCCGAATGAATGTCTCACAGAGGATTCTACTGTGAGACACTCGATTAGTATATCATATCTGGTTGATTTTGCAAGATGCTTTCGCGAAAAGTCTTGAAATAAGTTTTTTCGGGAGATACTATTTTTATAGCATAACAGGAGGGTAAGGTATGGAAAATAAGACACGGGAAGCAATCCGGTTTGAGGGAAGCGTGCAGGGCGTTGGATTCCGCTACCGGATGTCACAGCTTGCAAGACACTACGATGTGACGGGATGGGTCAGAAATGAGTACGATGGAAGCGTCTCGGCAGAACTGCAGGGGAGACGGGAGGCGATCGACGAGATCATTGCGCGCCTTAGGGAGGATTCCTATATTTATCTGGACAGAGTGAGCCGGCAGAAACTCGAATTAAACGAAGAGGAGCGGGCATTTTCCGTGCGCTATTAGGCGCTGCGGCGCGCTGGTGCTGTGAAACACAGTTGCAAAATGGCGTCGAAGAGGGTAATATTCTATATAGAAAAACTGCGGTCCGGATGCGGACCCACAGACCATGAACTGATGGTACGAAAAGACGGAAACAGGAGGAGAAGCAGATGAAGAGAATCGGTATGTTGACGAGTGGCGGAGACTGCCAGGCATTGAATGCTGCCATGCGCGGTGTTGTTAAAGGACTCAGCGAGAACGTGGATGAATTGGAAGTATATGGTTTTTTGAATGGCTATAAAGGTCTGATTTACGGGGACTACCGGCTGCTGACATCCGCGGATTTCTCCGGTATTCTGACGAAAGGCGGCACGATTCTCGGATCATCGCGACAGCCGTTTAAGCAGATGCGTGTGCCGGATGCAAACGGACTGGACAAGGTGGAGGCGATGAAGGCGACCTACCACAAGCTCAACCTGGACTGTCTGGTGATCCTCGGAGGAAACGGAACACAGAAGACGGCGAACCTGCTTCGGGAAGAGGGGTTAAATATTATCCATCTGCCGAAGACGATCGACAACGATATTTACGGGACGGACGTCACATTCGGATTTCAGAGTGCCATCAATATCGCCACAGATTGCATTGACTGTATCCACACGACGGCAGCGTCCCACAACCGCGTCTTTATTGTTGAGGTCATGGGGCATAAAGTCGGCTGGCTGACGCTTTATGCTGGCGTTGCGGGGGGCGCGGATATTATTCTGCTTCCGGAAATACCGTACGACATCGAGAAAGTGATTGCCGCGATCAACAAGCGCACGAAGGCAGGAAAAGGATTTACCATACTTGCGGTTGCCGAGGGAGCCATCTCCAAGGAGGATGCGGCGCTCTCCAAGAAAGAGTACAAGGAAAAAGTGGCAAAGCGGAAATATCCGTCTGTTTCCTACGAGATTGCAGACCGTATATTCAAGGAGACCGGCGTCGAGGTGCGCGTGACTGTACCGGGTCACACACAGCGCGGCGGAAGCCCATGTCCGTATGACCGTGTGCTCTGCACGAGACTCGGTTCGGCGGCGGCAAAAGCGATCATGGACGAGAACTACGGCAACATGGTTGCCATGGTCAATGGCAAGATCAAATATGTACCGCTCGGAGACGTGGCGGGCAAATTAAAAACGGTCGATCCGAACGACCAGATGATAAAAGAAGCAAAGCGGATTGGAATCAGCTTTGGAGATTAAGGTGAGGGAAAAGCATGTCATATCAGGCATTATATCGTAAGTTCCGTCCGCAGGAGTTTGACGATGTAAAAGGACAGGATCATATTGTAACAACGTTAAAGAATCAGATTAAAGCAGACAGAATCGGACATGCTTATCTATTTTGCGGAACCAGAGGAACGGGAAAGACGACGATTGCCAAGATTTTTGCGAAGGCGGTCAACTGTGAGCATCCGGTGGACGGGAGTCCGTGCGGGGAATGTCCGACATGCAGGGCGATTGCGGCGGGCAATTCCATGAACGTGATTGAGATCGATGCGGCTTCCAACAACGGCGTCGACAACATCCGCCAGATCCGAGAGGAGGTGGAGTACCGTCCGACTGAAGGAAAATACAAAGTCTACATTATCGATGAGGTGCATATGCTTTCCATAGGAGCATTTAATGCACTGCTTAAGACCTTAGAGGAGCCGCCGGCGTATGTCATTTTTATTCTGGCTACCACCGAGGCACACAAGATTCCGATCACGATTCTCTCGCGGTGCCAGCGCTATGATTTCCGCAGAATCTCGATCGACACGATCACTGCCCGCCTGCGGGAACTGATGGATGCGGAGCAGGTGACGGTGGAGGACAGGGCGCTGCGCTACATCGCCAAGGCGGGAGACGGCTCGATGCGTGACGCGTTAAGCCTTCTGGATCAGTGCATCGCTTTTTACCTGGGACAGGAGCTTACCTACGACAAGGTGCTGGATACGCTCGGTGCAGTCGACACAGAGATTTTCAGCCGTCTGCTCAGACAGATTCTCGATAAGAATATTACGGGAGCGATCCAGACCGTGGAGTCGCTCGTGATCGAAGGACGGGAGTTAGGGCAGTTTGTCACGGATTTCACGTGGTATCTGCGCAATCTGATGCTGGTGCAGAGCTCGGACGATATGGAGGATGTGCTTGACATCTCCTCGGAAAATCTGGCGCTCCTAAAGGAAGAGGCGTCTATGGTGGACGCCGATATTCTGATGCGCTATATCCGCATTTTCTCGGAGCTTGGCAGCCAGATCAAATATGCCAGCCAGAAGCGTATTCTGATTGAAATTGCGATAATTAAGTTATGTAAACCTGAAATGGAAAAAGATTACACGTCCCTGGTGGACCGCATCGACAGCCTGGAGAAGAAACTGGAAAAAGGCGTTGTGATGGCGGCACCGGGGAGTGCCAGGCAGGGCATAGATGGAAGCACGCAGGGGGCACAGGGAGGCTCGCTGCCCAAGGCAGAACTGCCCAAGGCGATTCCGGAGGATGTGAAGCAGGTGCTGACAAACTGGGGTGGCATCTTATCCCAGCTTACCGGTGTGACAAAGACGTATCTTAAGATGGCGACCCGGTCGCTCGGGCCGAACGGGGAGCTGCTGCTGGTATTCGACGACAAGAATGCCTACGAGTACGTCGAGCAGAATCGTTCGGATTGTCAGGACGCATTAAAAGCGGCAGCGGCGGACCGGATCGGCAAAGAGGTTGCGATTCTGGTGAAGTTAAACGATACGGGGCATGCCAGTGACGAGGTCTATCCGGATCTGGGCGCGCTCATCCAGATGGACATCGAGGAAGAGGATTTTTAAAGCTGGACGAATCACACAATTTATATTATGATAGATGGAACAGTCCTAAGAGAAAAGCAGGAGGAAGCAGACATGGCAAAAAGAGGTGGATTCCCGGGCGGTATGCCGGGTAATATGAATAACCTTATGAAGCAGGCGCAGAAAATGCAGCGCCAGATGGAAGAGGCCCAGAAGGAGTTAGAGGAGAAGGAAGTGACCGCGGCAGCGGGCGGCGGTGCCGTGGAAGTGACGGTATCCGGCAAGCATGAGATAACGAAAGTAAAGCTTTCCCCGGAGGTTGTGGATCCGGATGACATCGAGATGCTGGAGGATCTGATCATGGCGGCGACAAACGAGGCCTACCGTCAGTTAGACGAATTTTCCCAGAGTTCCATGGCAAAGATTACCGGCGGCATGGGCGGACTTGGCGGAATGCCATTCTAATAGAATTTATAACTGCACCTGTGTGGCGATCGCGCTGTACGGGTGCAGTTTTGTTTTATGGCACTGCCGCTTTAGCGGGTAAATACCGTCTGCTGATACGGCAGTGCCATGAAACAAGAGCAACCTGCGTGGGGGCACATGGTGCTCAGAGCTTTGCCTTGAATACCTCGTCGGCGGGATAGCCGCCGGCGCACTTCTGCATGCCGCGCTGGATGCTGTCGGCGGAGGTGCCCCAGTCCTTGTCCTTGTTGCGGTAGTCGTTTTTTTTCACGAACCAGGACACTTCCTTCTGGAGCCGGTCGAGATTGTCCTGCATCATCGAGAAGGCTTTGGGATAAAACTCTTTTTTCTCGTCATCGGTCAGCTTGTCCTCGGCTGCCTCGATCAGGTCGCCGAAGTGCGGCAGGCAGAATCCCCTGCTTTTTTCAAAAAGTGCGCGGAATTCCTCATTTTTCTTATACAGGTCGAAAAAAGTATCCAGATAACGGCCGTAGATCTGATGGAAATGGTCGCAGACATAGCAGTCGGTGGTCTTAGCGGCGATCCATGCGCCGAGAGGCGTTTTGGGCGCATTCCCGGATGAGACATCCGTGTGCTTCATGCGTTTGATAAAGCTGGATTTGCCGGGCGTAAAATGTGCCAGCTCATCGCCGAGCTCCTGGTTCAGCTTTTTTAAGTGTGTGCTTAAGATCAGGGCGTTGCCGAGCCGGTTGCCGTAGTCGTACATCATCTTGAAGTGGTGGCGGCAGAAACCGGTGGCGTCTGTTTTGGCACGGATATCATCTTCCATATAGGCAGAGCCGAGGATGAAGGAGATGGCATGCTGCTCGGCCTCGCGTTCCAGGTAGCAGAAAGGGCATTCGTCGTCTGCGTGGAAGGCATTCATCAAAGGGATGGTTGCAATCGTTTCTTTCATGGTAATCTCCGTTTCTTTTCATACAATCTGTGAATAAATCCAGTATAGCATACCAGAGGAAGAAAAATCAAAACCGCCTTGTAAAATGCGGCGTTATCAAGTAATATATATAAGGCTGCAGGGAAAGCCCGGCAGTGTTGACAGGAAGTTTGAGGGAGAGAATGGAATACTATAGCAGACAGATCAGCAAGTTAATACAGGAATTATCTGCCCTGCCGGGAATCGGCACGAAGTCTGCACAGCGTCTGGCATTTCATATCCTGAATATGCCAAAGGAGCAGGTGGAGGAGCTTTCTTCTGCGATTTTGGACGCAAAGCAGAATGTGCGGTATTGCAGGGAATGTTTTACGCTGACAGATGAGGAAATCTGTCCGATCTGCAGCGACAGTTCCAGGAACCATAAGGTCATTATGGTGGTGGAGAACACGAGGGATCTCGCGGCATACGAGAAGACACAGAAGTATAACGGGGTATATCATGTGCTGCACGGCGCGATCTCACCCATGCTCGGAATCGGGCCGGGGGACATCAAACTCAAAGAACTGATGCAGCGCCTACAAAAGGATGTGGATGAGGTCATCATTGCGACGAATTCCAGCCTGGAGGGGGAGACGACGGCAATGTATATCAGCAAACTGATCAAACCGACCGGTATAAAAGTTACGCGGATTGCGAGCGGTGTGCCGGTGGGCGGCGATCTGGAATATATTGATGAGGTGACGCTTCTGCGCGCGCTTGAGGGGCGCACGGAACTGTAGTGACCGCATGAGAAAAGGATGCAACTGTCCGGCATCTGGGGCGGGCGGATGACAATCAGATATAAGAAAGGACCATGACACGACATGACGAATCTGGAACTTCAAAAGACAGCAAATGAAATTCGCAAAAGCATTGTAACAGCGGTGCACAGTGCAAAAGCGGGACACCCGGGCGGATCGCTCTCGGCGGCAGATATTTTCACATATCTGTACTTTGAGGAGCTGAACATTGATCCGAAGAATCCGAAGATGGCGGATCGTGACCGGTTTGTATTGTCCAAGGGACACACGGCCCCCGGACTTTACGCTGCGCTTGCAGAGCGTGGATTTTTCCCGAAGGAGGATCTGGTGACGCTGCGCCACACAGGATCCTATCTGCAGGGACATCCGGATATGAAGCATATTCCGGGCGTGGATATGTCGAGCGGTTCTCTGGGACAGGGGCTCTCGGTGGCAGTGGGAATGGCTGCGGCAGGAAAGTTTGATAAGAAAGATTACCGTGTATATGCACTTTGCGGTGACGGAGAGATCCAGGAGGGACAGATCTGGGAGGCTGCCATGTGGGCAGGCTTTAAGAAGCTGGATAATCTGGTGGTGATCGTGGATAACAATAACCTTCAGATTGACGGTTCCATCGATACAGTATGTTCCCCGTACCCGATCGACAAAAAGTTCGAGGCGTTCAATTTCCATACGATCAACATCAACGGAAATGATTTTGACGAGATCCGTGCGGCTTTTGCGGAGGCGCGGGCGACCAAGGGAATGCCGACGGCGATTATCGCAAAGACATTAAAGGGAAAAGGTGTTTCATTCATGGAGAATGCCGTTGACTGGCACGGAAAAGCACCGAATGATGATGAATATAAGATCGCAATGGAAGATCTGGAAAAGGCAGGTGCAGCATTATGTCAGAATTAGGAAAGAAGATTGCAACCAGAGAGAGTTACGGCAACGCACTGGTAGAGCTTGGAAAAGAGCATGAAGATCTGATCGTGCTGGACGCGGATCTGGCAGGTGCGACAAAGACCGGCATTTTTAAAAAAGCATTTCCGGAGCGCCACTGGGACATCGGTATTGCAGAGGCGAATATGACAGGAATCGCGGCAGGTCTTGCAACCTGCGGAAAAGTTCCGTTTATCAGTTCTTTTGCAATGTTTGCGGCGGGCAGAAATTACGAGCAGGTGCGCAACTCGATCGGTTACCCGCACCTCAATGTGAAGATCGGAGCGACCCATGCGGGAATCTCCGTGGGTGAGGACGGAGCAACCCATCAGTGCCTGGAGGATCTGGCTTTGATGCGCGCGATCCCGGGAATGGTCGTGCTCAATCCGGCAGACGATGTGGAGGCGCGTGCAGCAGTGCATGCTGCGTACGATCATGTGGGACCGGTGTACCTGCGTTTTGGAAGACTGGCGGTTCCGGTATTTAACGATGAGGCGACCTACCGGTTTGAGATCGGCAAGGGAATTGTGTTAAAAGAGGGAAAAGATGTCTCGGTATTTGCGACGGGACTGTGTGTGAATGAGGCGAGAGAGGCGGAGAAGCTTCTGGCAACAGACGGTATTGACGCGGAGATTATCAACATCCATACGATCAAGCCGCTGGATGAAAAGCTGGTGCAGGCGTCTGCAGCGAAGACCGGAAAAGTGGTAACGATCGAGGAACATTCCGTGATCGGCGGACTGGGAAGTGCCGTATGCGACATCCTTTCTGAGAAGCAGCCGACGAAAGTCATGAAGATCGGTATCGACGATGTGTTCGGAGAGTCCGGTCCGGCTCTGGAACTGATTCAAAAGTATGGACTGGATGCACAGAGCATCTACGAGAAAGTAAAGGCGTTTGTAAAACAGAATTAAAAAAGAATAGCAGGATAGAAGCAAATAAAGCCGCGGGGATTGTAGCTTCCCCACGGCTTTTGTAATGCCGGGAAAGATTTTGGCAGAAGAGACGGAAGGCTGTCGAAACATTTTTTTGGACAAGTCCATAATATTTCAAAATATGCAGAGGGCTTGTGGTACGATTTCCCCGAGAAAAGGCTGTAAAATCCATGTGCGCGTATTGCGCGGATGCGCAGCCGGATGCGGAAAGGGGAATCGTGTGGCATGATAGAGATTATTCACCAGGAACAGACGGAAGAGAAGGTACAGAGGGAACTGCCAAGAGAAATCAAACAGATCGGGTCGCCGGATGCAGGGGAACGGATTTATGTGGAAGATACCGTGTACCGCAGAATGCATCCGCATGGCGGCGTGGAAGAAAAAACGGCATATGTGCTGCTGGGAAAATTTGAGAACTGCATGGGCAGAGAGTGCACGTTTGTGGAAGCGGTTATTCCGTTGAATGAAATCCTGTTTGACCGGGACATTCCGGTCTGGGACGATCACACGTGGGCGTACATATATAAGCAGTTAAAGCCGGAGCATGATCCGTTCGTGATTGTGGGATGGGCGCTGGATATCAAGGGACAGCTCCCCAATATGACGGCGCATCTGGAGGCGCTGCATCAACGGAATTTCGGTGGAAAGCGCCAGATTCTTTTTCTGATGGACAGCCTGGAATGTGAGGAGGCGGTCTACGGCAGCCGGAACGGGCACCTGTACAGAAGAGATGGATTTTACATTTATTACCAGCACAGGCAGGTGCCAGAGGAGAACGACCTCTGGAAAAAAGAGGAAAAAGAATTTTACCGGGAAATGGATGTGGAAGGGGAAGAGAAGCCAAAACCGACAGTGCCAGTAAGCGCCGGGGAGCAGGAAGCACCGGCAGACATGGAAAAAACGTCGGACGATAATGAAAGTGCAGGAATATACCGAGGTCTTTACCGCAGGAGGATACAACAGGAAGCCGGGCGGCAGGAGACCCGGGAAAGACCCGCGTATGCAGCTACAGTTTTGCTGGGGGCGGTTGTGTGCGTGCTTGGTGTGACCGCATATCTGAATCATGAAAAGATGGCGGAGATGGAACAGACGCTCGCACAGATGAAGGGAACCCGGTATGTGACAGAAGCGCAGACGGCGGACACGGGGGCGGAAGATACGGAGCGGATGCCGTCTGTGGCGGTAGAGACGGTGATGGGGAATGTCGAAAAACAGGAACTGTCTGCGGAAGCGGCAGGAATGCAGGAAGATGTTACAGCACAGCAGGCGGAGACGGCGCAGGGAGCGCAGGGGACAGCAGAGCCAGCGGAAAATGCAACGGCAAATGCAGCAGCAGGAACTGCAGCGGGATCGGAAACTGCGGGGGATACGGCGGCAGCCGGTGGACAGGCATGCGCAGACGCAGCGGGCACGTCTGTGGAGGCGCAGACGCAGAGCACGGCATCCACGGACGGGAGCCTGGCGGCACAGACCCAGGGCACGACGACAGCTGCCGGGAATGCATCTGTGGAGAATACACAGGAGACGGCAGCACAGACCGAGGCGCAGATGTATCTGTCACAGGGATATTACGATGTGCAGAAGGGAGACAGTCTTGTGGGAATCTGCCGGAAAATATATCAGACAACGGCAATGCTGGACAAGCTCTGCGAGGTCAACGGCATTGAGGATGAAAATGCCATCTACGCCGGTCAGCGGCTGATTCTGCCGAATTAAAAAAATAGTGAAACGGGAATACACACATGCTATAATGTCCATAAGCAGTTGAAGGATAGGCAGCATAGAAACGAGGAAGTATGGCAGAAAAAAACAAAAGCGGATTTCATACGGTAGGGGATACCGATATGGAGGAATATAACCGTAAAATAAAGGAACATCGCAGAAAGGTCCTGCGCCGCACCGTGATTGTGACGGCGGTTTTTCTTCTGGTGCTGACCGGGCTGGGACTTTACATGGCGCTCCGCCATTATGAGAACTATGACATTATGTCAACCGCGGAGCGGTCGGATACGGATGCGACACATTTTACGGAATTTCAGGGAAATATTTTAAAATACAGCAATGACGGGGCATTTTATCTGGATGCCGCGAATGAACTGATCTGGAACCAGACGTATGAGATGTCGTCGCCGAAGCTGGATACCTGCGGAAATTATCTGAGCATCTACGACAAGGGCGGGACAAAAATTTATATCTTAACACCGACGAAGCTTGTGGGAAGCATTGAGACAACCATGCAGATTCAGCAGGTATGCGTGGCGGAGCAGGGGACAGTCGCGGTTCTGATGAAAAAAGACAAGGCGGCGTACCTTGCACTGTATGACAGAGAGGGCAACAGCCTGGCGGAAGGGGAGATCCACGGCCAGAACGGGGGATACCCGATCGCCATTGCGCTTTCCAATGATGCGGTAAAGCTGGCGGTATCCATGATCAATATCAATGAAGGAAGCGTCAAGAGCACAATCGCGTTTTATAATTATGGCACGGTTGGCCAGAACGAAATCGATCACTGTGTGGGTGTGAATAATTACGATGATATGGTCATTCCAGAGATGGAGTTTACCTCCAACGACCGGATGGTTGCGTTCGGCGATACGAAAGCAGTGATCTTTGAGGGCGCGCAGAAGCCGCAGGCAATCGCGGAGATCCCGATGGATGAGAAGACAAAAAGTATTTTTTACAATGAGCACTATATCGGAATCGTGACCGGCAATGAGGATGAGGCGGTGACCAATCATCTGGCGGTGTATGATGAAAACGGAAAGCTGGTCATGGAAAAGGATTTCGGTCTGGACTACAGCAGTATCGAATTTTTGACCAATAATGAGATCTGTATCCGGAACGCAAATGTCTGCGACATCTATACGGTGCATGGTGTTTATAAGTTTCACCATGAGTTTGAAGAAGAACTTTTTGAGATTATACCGGGAAAATTAAAATTGAACTACACGCTTGTGCTCAAAGATACGACACAGCGGATCAGATTAAAATAAGGAGGAGATTATGAACTGGGTATTGATGCTTGTCCTCCTGGTGTTGGTGTGCTGTGCAATCTACGGCTACACAAAGGGATTTTTAAGGATTGTTTTTTCACTTGTCGCATGGGTGATTGTGCTGGTGTTTGTCTCGTGGGCAACGCCGCATGTCAGCCAGTGGATACAGGAGAATACAACCATTTACGAAAAAATAGAAGCTGCGTGTGAGGAATCTGTGCGGCGTGCGGCGCAGGGAAAGATGGAAGAAGGCGCAGTGGAACAGTACGGAGAAGCCGGGGAACTGGGGCTGGATCTTCCGGAATCTGTGATGGCGCAGATCGTTTCGGGGGCTTCCGGCGCAGCGGACACTGTGCTTGCGGAGACCGGAGTATATGCAGGGATCGCGCAGAGCCTGGCAGGATTTATCGTGCAGGGAATTGCGTTTGTGACGGTGCTGATTCTCTCGTGGATTCTGGTGCACGTGATCTCGGCGCTGCTTGGAATCGTATCGCATATTCCGATATTAAAAGGTGTGAACCGCTTTACGGGAATGTTAGCGGGGCTGATGCAGGGACTTCTTATGGTGTGGATTGCGTTTTACATAGTTGCCCTTTGCAGTGCGGGAGAGACAGGGAGAGTGATTGTTTCTTATATTAATCAGAGTGCGTTTCTGAAAGAACTGTATGAAAACAATATTCTTCTGTCTCTGGGAACGGGTTTTGCACGCTAAAAGGCATGAATTACAAGGGCTGCCGACAGTGAGGGGAAAATCCGTGAAAACTTTTTAAAAAAACTGTAAAAAGAGTGTTGACAATCTGAGATGCAGATGGTAGTATATACAAGCTGACCGCGAGAACAGCGGACAGGCAAAGCGCTTCTGAAAAAGAAGCAAAAGAAAATAAAAAAAGTTGTTGACAAACGGTTGGCACTATGATATAGTAAATAAGCTGTCGCCGAGAGATGACAACAATGAATGAGATTGAAAAATCCGTTCGGAAGTTGCGGAGCAACTTCTAAAGTCAAT
>ERZ1034976.61-NODE-61-length-95807-cov-39.061910_pt1 | contig 95807 bp, 98 predicted proteins | sample MGYA00520623_ERZ1034976 | MGnify/ENA primary metagenome ERZ1034976 (study PRJEB33766, sample SAMN09781774) | gut metagenome | biome: gut microbiome | host: Homo sapiens | place: Madagascar | study: EMG produced TPA metagenomics assembly of the PRJNA485056 data set... | reverse complement strand
TAATTATTATCAGATTTTCCAAAAGCAAAGCGTTGGTGGCAGAAAAATAATTTTTGTGGAATCCTGTGGATAACCTGCTAAATGGTGGACTTAAAAATGACTAAAAATAATTTTTGCTCTAGTTTTTATTAAATTGGATGTTTTTGGAGTGTGTGCAAAATTAGAGCTGTTTTTGCAAAAAACGAGCTGATTTTGATTTTTTACAATATTTATATTTTCCATTTTTATTATCTTGCAAAATTTACAAGATTAACTTTTATTTTGTAAATATTTCTATAAATGGGCTTTCCCCCCCATTTAATAAAGTTTTTTTTTGCAAAAAAATTGGCACAAAAAACAGAACATCCGGCTGGCTTAAATAAATGGGGCCGCTCCGGGTTAGTAATGTTTTGCAGCCTGATAACCGTGTTGCTGCCGGGCCTTGGGTAGGCTGGGCCCGGTGGTGTGTGTTCTGTGTGCGGCCGGGCCCAATGGCCGTGGCGTGTTTTACGTACGGCTGGGGCTGCTGGTGTGCGTGTTTATTTTTGGGCGCGTGTTCGGTGGGTGTTTGGGAGTAGTGGTGTTGGCGCGTTCTGCGTGCGGGCTCGGTTGGGCTCCTGTTGCACAGGCGTATTCTTGTTGAGGGCAGGACCCTGTTGTGTGACGCGTATTCTGGGTGCGGTTGGGCGCCCCCCTATTTATGCGTGTGGTCTGAGCATCTGGCGGCGGGGCGTTTTCTGTGTACGGCCCCGGGGCCTGTGGCCGTTAGCGTATTCTGTGTGTGCCTGGGTTCTCTGTGGGGTGTTTTCTGCGTGCTGTTGTGTGGAGCATATTCCGGGCACGGCTGGGGCCTGGCGGTGTGGCGCGTATTCTGTGCGCGGCTTTGGGTTTATCCTGTTTGTTATAAGGTGGATAATTCCCCTTTGTTTAATTTTAACCGAATTTTTCCCCCCTTTTCCCGGAGCGTGCCGAAACCTTGCGCAGAAACCTCTTATTTGAGGGTACAATACTTATGCGGTAGGGCTGATGTTTGGGGTGCGCGGGCCGTAGGGGCTACAATACTTGATGTGTTTGGCTATGGGCTCCCCACGGAAAGTGGCGTAGGCTCCCAATGGCGGTGCTGCTATTGCCGAAGGCGTGAGGTAGGGCACCCCTCGGAAAATGGCATGAACTCTCTGGGAAAATTTGCCTTTATCCCCCCTTTTCCCCTTAAAATATAATATCGGCGCGGATAAGGGTAGGATTTTTCCCTTAAAATACAATGCCGGCGCGGAGCAAGGCAGAATTTCCCCTTAAAATATAATGGCGGCGCAGAGAAAGGCGGCGTTTTCCCTTAAAATACAATGCCAGCGCAGAGAAAGGCGGTATTTCCCCTTAAAATATAATGCCGGCACGGATAAGGGCGGCGTTTTCCCAAGAGCGGGTTTTTAGATAGTGCCCCATTTGCGTTTCGGCCAGGTGGGTAATGCGCCACTCAAATCCCAGTAGCAAATGCTTCACGGGCGCCCATTCCACCCCCAGCCCGGCGCGGTAATACGCGCTATCGCCCTTTTGGTGGCCCAGCATTTGCATATCGTATTTCCAATCCCGGCGTCCGTAGCCTGCAAAAATGTATTGTTGCGGAATGGTTTGCGGCGTTAAGTTTATTTTGACTAAAACCCCGGTTTCCTGCTGGGAAATATCCCCAAACAGCCAGTTGCCGCGGTCCGTCCAGCGGGACGCTTCCGCGCCCAACATCAGCCATTCGTTCAGCCAAACTCCGCCGGACAGGTTCCCTATAATGGTATCTTTCCCCAGGCGGGAGCCGCTTATTGTTTTAAGGGCGGCCGCATGATAAACGGCCCCGGCGGAAACTTCCACTCGGCGCTCTTGCGGACGGTGCCAGGAGGTGTCGGCCGCGGCTTTGTATTCGGCCGGGCGATAAACTTCGGCGTGCGCGCCTGCCCACAAAAAACAGGCGCAACAAATTACGCCTGTTAAAAGAAAGTGTTTAGGGGACATACTTAAATTTTATCAAAAGTATTTTTGCCGATAATATAAGCCATTTGTAGCGTATAAGACATAAAAAAGGGTTATTTTTTGCCAGGCGCGGGGCGTGTGAGGGTTGCTAGGGAACGATTGTTGAGGGGCAGGCGGGCAAATAGACCCGTCGGAACAATTCTATCTATTTGGGTGGGTAAATTGGGGCGGATTTCGCGGGCGCGGGTTGTTAGGGAACAATTCTAATTTAGTAATTAGGTGGAGGGTTTGGGGTTGCATATTTTCCCTTATTATTGAAATGGTGTTGCGTGGCGGTACAATTCTAATAGTTGTGGGGCGGTGTGGGGTTGGGCAAAAATTAATCCTGCGAATGTTTCCCCGCTCCAGTGTGGGTGCATAGGCGGATATTAGGGCTGGCGGGCAAATAGGCGCGGCGGGGCAATTCTATCTATTTTGACGGGATCTTTGTGACGGATTTCGCGGGTGCGGGTTGTTAGGGAACAATTCAAAAAATAACCAAATTACAGGCGTGCGGGGATTGCTAGGGAACAATTCTAATAAAAAAATCAAATTACAAGTGAGCGTAAGAAGTTCGCGCGGCTTGTGCGGGTACAATTCTAATTTAGTAATTAAGAGGCGTGCTGGAGCAGTTTTTCCCCCGTTGTTGAGTACGGGCGTAATTATGTCGCGCGGAGGTACAATTCTCAAGTGATGGTGCATAGGCTTATTAGTGCTGGCGGGTTTGTGGCTTGAGCGGCAGTGCGTTTTAGCGTACGCGGGGCTTTTTTCAAATGAGCGCAAAAAATCAGTGGCGGAGTCGGTGCGTAAAACAAAGTGGCTCATCGGTGCTTTTTGGGGCCGCTGGCTCTTTTTCAAAAAGCGCTTAAAAATTATAGGTCTTGGGCGATTTTTTCGGCCAGAACGGCGGCCCTTGCAAAACCTTCGCCCGATAATTTATAGGCCCGCCCGCGCTTACTGCCAACGGATGTTAAGCTCCCGGCGCGCATTTCGGATAGCAACAGGCGGTCCAAACGCCCCTCGGCATAGCCGGATTTGCGCAACGCTTTGGATAGGTGCAGGGCGCTAAATTCGTCTTCTTTACGCAAAATTTTGGCGGCCGCCAACAAAACCAGGGCCGCCGTGGGGGCGGTAAGCAAGCGGCTCTTGCGGCGGAACACTAACACGCCATCTTCCTGCTTGAACAGCCGTTCCCAAAGGGTTGCAATCGGGGCGGCAGGCTGTGGCGGAACCGCAGGCGGCGGCGTTTGGGCCTGGGTGGGAGCAGGGGTAAACGTGTTTGCGGGCGGATTTAGCGGATAGGTGGGGCGTGGGCGCGGCGTGGGCGGCGCATTGTGGATAACTTGCGGTTTGCGCCCGGTTAAACTTAAAAAAAACGCCCGCTGTTGCTCTATAAACTCGCGCGGCCCCTCAGCTTCAAACTCCTCGCCGGAGGAAAATTTGAACCGGATTTTAAGTTTTTCGTTTTCTGTGTTTTCCATGGAAAACCCCTCCTTTGTTAAGTTATCCACCGGGGTTATGCAACCCTTTAGGCATATAATATAAAAAAACTTGTCTTATGTCAATATATGGCATTTAATGCCAATATATGCCAAAACCTGTTTATAATCAGCGTTCTCCGACGAGAAAACGTCCCAAAATCCCCCCAAATATAAGCCGTTTAATTAAAAAATGCACACTGCTTTCCGGCAAAATGGGGCAATATATGACACATTGTTAGATTTTTCCAAAAACCTTTCCACAAGTTTTGTGTGGATTTTAAGAAAATAAATTTTAATTTAAGGTGCTGTTTTGGTGGCTTAAAATGGAAAAATCCCCCTATTTTTGTGTGGTTAAAATGGAGCCTAATTTTTGGCACGCGCAAAAAAACTCCTGTTTTTGAAAAATGGGTGCAAAAATAAAAAAAGCCAAAAACGCCCTTAAAATTGCGGCGCATGCAAAAAGTGCTGACTTTTGCAAATAAATGAAAAATGTAAAAATGGGTGCAACTTTGCAAGACGGCTAATTTGTGCTGAAAAAATGCATGGCGCAAAAAAACGGGTGCAATTTGCTGACCGGGCAAAAAGCGGCAAAGGCGGGTTGGAGAGTTTTTGATAGCGGGCGGCGCGGTGGCGGGCCAATCCAGGCTATTGGCAAAAAAATCACTTGGCGTTGGCAGGCCAATCGGGGCAATTTGCAAAAATGCGCTATGCCGGCGGCGCAAAAACACGCCATACAAGCGGTCAAACCGGGGGTTATTCAAAATCCGCCCAAATTTGATTTGCGGGGTATATAGATACCCCCCTTTTTGCAATTTGGGGCGCTGAAAGTAGGCGCGGTGGAGCTTTTGGGCGCTAACCGTATGTGGGGTGGAAATGGTGCGCGCATTTATTTGTATACAGGCACTTTTCTACTGGGCGGCCCGCCTGCCTGTTGGGAAAATGGGGCGCGTTTACTTGTATCCCCCCCTTTTGCAATTTGGGGCGCTGAAAGTAGGCGCGGTGGAGCTTTGTGGCGTTAGCAGTAGGCCGGGTAGAAATTTGGGGCGCTAGTGGTTAAGGCCCATAAATTGCTACAATAAAACAATAAAATGTTTGGGGGCACCGTGGAAACCTTTTCTTCCGTCTTAATTCAGTGGTATCAGGCAAACAAGCGGGATTTACCCTGGCGCAACACGCAGGACCCGTATTTGATTTGGATTTCCGAAATCATCCTCCAACAAACGCGCGTGGCGCAGGGGTTGGATTATTACTTGCGTTTTGTGCAACGCTTCCCCACGGTTGCCGCCTTGGCCGCCGCACCGGAAGATGACGTGCTAAAGCTCTGGCAAGGTTTAGGGTATTATTCCCGCGCCCGCAACTTGCACGCGGCCGCCAAAAGCATGGGCGGCACATTCCCTTCTACTTACGCAGGCGTTTTGGCCTTAAAAGGGGTGGGCGAATATACAGCGGCGGCTATTTGTTCGTTTGCGTACCGTATGCCGTATGCGGTGGTGGACGGAAACGTCTACCGCGTGCTTTCGCGCGTGTATGGGATTAGTACCCCGGTGGATAGCACGGCCGGGAAGAAAGAGTTTGCCGCCCTGGCCCAAAAATTATTGGATAAAACCCGCCCGGACTTATTCAACCAAGCGATTATGGAGTTCGGCGCGTTGCAGTGTGTGCCTGCCGGGCCGGATTGTGCCCGCTGTCCATTTGCCAAGCGGTGCAAGGCGTATGCGGCCAACCGGGTGGAGCAACTGCCTGTAAAAGCCTTAAAAACACAAGTTAAAGAGCGCTACTTTACCTATATATATGTAGAACAGGGCGGATATACTTGGCTTAAAAAGCGCCCGGCGGGTGATGTGTGGCAGGGGTTATATGAGCCTTTTTTATTAGAAACTCCGCAGGCGGTGCTTTCCGCGGCGGCAGTAAAAAAGGCCGCGGGGCAGTTTTTTGAGGGAGTGTTCCCCAAAAATGCGGCGTTTATATTGGCGGCGGCCCCTGTAAAGCATATTTTATCACACCGGAAGATTTGGGCTCAACTGTATAAAGTGGCGTTGCCGGCAAGCGCCCCCGTGCCGCCCGGCTTTGTGCGTGTGCCCGGCGCGCAGGTGTTTCGGTACCCGGTATCCCGCCTGGTGAACCTGCTTTTGCAAAAAGCGGGGCTTTTATAATAATTTTTAGGAATAGTATTTCCCCTCTTAAATTGCTATCCTTTTTATATTAGGAGATTTTATGAAAAAAACAGGGTTTACATTAATTGAATTATTAGTAGTGGTATTAATTATCGGCATTTTGGCGGGCGTGGCTCTGCCGCAGTATGAAAAAGCGGTGGAAAAGGCGCGCGCTATGGAGGCCGTCACCACTATTAAAGCGCTGAAAGATGCGCAGGAAGTGTATCATTTAGCCAATGGGGAGTATGCGGACTCTTTGGATAAACTGGATGTAGCCGTATCGGCCGATTTGAAAGATTACGCCTTGGAAGCAGACTCCATTGGTTCCGGGCGGTATGCGTATAAAAATAAAAACAAGAATTTTTATATTGCGGGCAGTGGTAAATTCCGCCCGGTGGCGGCAACGGACCGTACAGACGTGATTTATTGTTGCGGGGAAGAAAAATTCTGCAAAGTAATAGGGCGGGAACGGTTTGATTTTACCCATTGTGGAAATGCGTATATTATTTATTAAGGGGATTTTATGAAAAAAACAGGGTTTACATTAATTGAATTATTGGTAGTGGTGCTGATTATCGGCATTTTGGCGGGCGTGGCTCTGCCGCAATATGAAATGGCGGTGGAAAAGGCGCGCGCGGCCGAGCCCTTGGCTATGCTTAAAACCATCCGGGATGCGCAGGAAATTTTTTATTTGGCCAATAACCGCTACGCCACGGACCCCGCAGAACTGGATATAGAAATACCGGCCAGTAAAAATTTTAACTATGGGGTGAATAGCGGAATGTCGGTTTATGCTACGCGCAAAGATGTGGCCGCCAGTAAAACATATTTGTTTGCCTACCGTTGGAACCAGACCAATGCGGCGCGCATTGTGTGCGGATATGATAACGCCGCCGCGCGGGATTTTGCCGTCCGCTTATGCAAAACGCTGGGCGCCAAAGAAAAAGAAAATGATAACCGCTGGATATTAACCAAATAGCTTTTAGGCGTTTCTGCTTTTGATATGCCCCCGGGTTTTCCGCCCGGGGGCTTTTCATATATATATTTTTTTTATTATGTTTGGTGGGGTGGCGAGGTGTTTTGACGGTGGGGCGGCGTGCGCGGCGGAACTTTGGCCGGGATTTGACGGGGGCTGGGGAACGCGGCATAATGGGGGCGGCGGCGCACCCTAACACAAAGAACCCCACCGGGCGGCGGGGTTCTTTTTATAGTTTTTTATTAAAGTACAAGGTTAGAACTTGTAGCCAAAGGTAAGGCCGAACATATCGCTCTTGCCGTTGGAGTAGCGCATGGGGATAGACCCGGATTGCGTATTGGACGTGCCGTTTAAGGGCGTGGAGAAGATGTGCGAGTAGGACGCATCTACGCTCCAAGTATCGGTTTGATACCCGAGCCCCACGTTGGCAATATGGCGGTCGTCCACAGGTACCAAGGTATCCATGGCGCTGTCGTTGACGGGGGATTGGTCAAACACATACCCCGCGCGCACGGCCCAATTTTGGTTTACTTGATATTCCGCACCCACATTCACGCGGATAGTATCTTTATATTTTTTCTGGTTGTGGATGGTGGGGGCCGTTTCGTTATCTTTATATTCAATTAAAATTTGGTCGTACGCACTCCAGAACGTGCCCACAATGCCGGTTTCAAAGGTCCATTTTTCCGTCGGGCGGAAAGAAATGCCCGCAGAAAGGCTGTCCGGCAGAGCGATAGAGCCTTTGGCGTCGGCATCCATAATGGTTCCCAACGCCCAACCGTTGGTGCGGATACGGCCGTCCAAATTCTGTTTTACTTTGGAGCGGTACAACGCGCCCAAGGCCCATTTTTCGGCCCATTCCGGCTTGTATAATAAGCTAAAGTTGCCACCCCAGCTAATGCCGGAACCGCTGATTTGGTATTGTTTGCTGGGCACTGCCCCAATGGCGGGCGCGAACAAGACGGACTTTTGCTCAAAGCTGATAACCATGGCTTCCAAACCCATAGCCACGGAAAGTTCGTCACTGGCTTTTACGGCAATCGTTGGCGTAAAGGAAAACGTATCCAACTTTACCTGATAGGCCAGCCCACTGCCGAGCCAGCTGGCATAGTTTTTATATTCCCCCCCTAAACCATAGCGGGAAAACCCGCCTAAACCGAGGGAAACGTCGTCGCTTACTTTGTGGGTAAGGTAGAAGTTAGGCAGGTACCAAACATCGCGTTTTAAGTCGCGCGATTGGCCGGCCACGGTGGTGGTGGCATTGGCGGTCACCACGGTTAGACCGAGTTGGGCTTGCGTGCCGTCAAGCTCGGTAATTAAGGCCGGATTGGCGGCCAGAGAGGCGGCCTCGGCTTTGTTGGCCATAGTGGCGCCGCCCATAGCGGTACTGCGGGCGCTGTATTCGTACAAGCCGAATCCGGCGCCGTAAGACGCGGCGGACCAAGACATCAGCATAACCGCCAGCGTGTAGGATAAGTATTTTTTCATAATCTCCTGTGCTACATAAAAATCCCCCGCCCTGTTAAAAAGGTGCGGGGGTGTTATCAAAATTATTTTTTCAATTCGTTAATTTTATCTTTAGCAAAAGCGCCCCAATAACTTTTGGTGTAATCTTCCAACAGTTTGGTGTAAGTTTCCAGCGCCTCGGCCTTTTGCCCGGCCAATTCTTGCGATAGCGCCAACGTAAAATACGCTTGCGGCAACGCAAAACTGGTGGGGTTTTGGGCAATAAACTGCTTCATGGTTTCAATAGATTTATCATATTGTTTAGTGGCTTGGTACGCCGCCCCTAACGATAAATCCGCCACGGTGGCTACTTGCGTGTTTTTGGCTTGCGCGCGCAAGGCGGTGTAAACATCTAACGCTTGGGCGTAGTTTTCTTGGGAATAGAGCAAATCCCCTTTGAACAGCTGGGCGTATTGCGCGGCGTTGGAGCCCGGATATTTTTGGTTGATGGCGTCCAGTAAATTAAACGCTTCCTGTTGGCCCGCGCTGAGTAGCGCCATTTGGGCCACATAATAATCCGCCCAAGAGGCTTCTTCTACTTTTTGGCAGTGCGCCTGATAGGCCGTGCCTACCACCAAAGCCACCACTAAAACGCCCAACCCGGTCAACACGGCTTGTTTGCGGCGTTTGCAAAAGGAGCCCAATTTAATCAGGCCCGCAGTAATAAAATCATGATTATTCGTTTTGTTAGCCATATATCTATTATAGTAAATGTAAACGGGTAAAAGAACGGTTATTTTAAGTCTTCCGCCGTTAATTGGCGGCATTCAATCCCGTTTTTTTCCAAAAATACAATGCCTTCCTGGCTGCGGTCGTATTTATTTAAGTAATAAACTTGTTTGATACCAGCGCTTACAATTACTTTGGCGCAGTGTACGCAGGGGGACCACGTCACATAAACGGCGGCACCGGCGGTGGAAATGCCGTTTTTGGCCGCAAAGGCAATCGCGTTTTGTTCGGCGTGGAGTTCGTTGGAAATGGACCACTTGCCGTGTAAATCGTAAAAATCCCGGCTGGCCACAAAATCCGCATAAGTGGGGTATTTATCGGCATAGTGGTCTTTATACACTTTGGTAAAATGTTCCTCACAATGCTGTTGGCCGGTGGGCGTGCCGTTAAAACCAATGCTTATCACGCGGTTATCTTTTACCAGTACCGCGCCTACGTTCAGCCGGCAACAGGTGGATTGGTCCGCCACCAGTTCCGCCATTTTAATAAATAATTTGTGTTTATTTTTCATGGTAATTTATCCTACCATTTTTTGAAGATAAAAAATACAGCCGCCACCAAGCATAAAAAGCCTGCCAGGTGGTTCCATTTGAACGTTTCCTTAAAATACAGAACGGAAAAGCCCGTAAACACGCTTAATGTGATGACTTCCTGCATTACTTTTAATTGGGTGACGGTAAAATAACCGCTGCCGATACGGTTAGCCGGCACTTGCAGGCAGTATTCAAAAAAGGCAATCCCCCAACTGGCTAAAATAACCAGCCAAAGGGCTTTATCTTTATGTTTTAAGTGCCCGTACCAGGCAACCGTCATAAACAGGTTGGAGGCGGTGAGTAGTAAAATGGTTTTCCACATACTTATATTATAATAAAACAGGCCCCTGCCGTGCGAACCTGTTTGCCGGGCATTTTGCCCGCATTTGAAAAAATTTGCAATAAAAATGCGCCCTTTTGTGTTTTATACCTGCGGGCTTTTTTAAGGGCCCCAAAAACCACCGTAGCGGGTGGCATAATTTATATAATAATAAAGACTATGAATATTTTGAAAAACCTTTATTTATCCGGCCTTATTTTAGCCGGCCTTTGCGGCGGCGCGCAAGGGGCTGTTATTTCCCCCCTTCCGGCGGCGGACAGTTCCGCCCGGCCGCAAGCGGAGTTCCCGGCGGCATTGGGTGCGGACGGTAAGGAAATTACCGGCCTGGACACTGCGCTTACGCTAGCGCGTTGTTTGGAAATTGCCATGGAAAACAACCCCTCCTTAATCAGCGCGCGGCTAAATGTAGCAGATGCGGCGGTAAGCGTCAGCTTGGCGAAAAGCAAATTTTTGCCCACCGCCACGGCAGGCGCCCAACAGGATTATAACGTGACCAAACTGCCGGGCCATGCCCGTACGGACCACGGCTCCGCGTCTTCTTATGTGGAAGCCTCTTTAACCATCAGTGGCATTACGGATTTGGCGCGCAACGTAAAAACGGCTAATTTGGCGTTGGAGCAGGCCAAATTGGCTTTGGAAAAGGCCGAGCAGGAAGTAGCCAGTAATGTAAAAAGCAAATTTTACACGTTGCTTTCCGCCCAAAAAGCGGTGGAAATACGCACCAAAGCGCGTGATTTGTACCAAGACCAATACAGCCGCGCCCAAGCCTATTTTGAAAACGGCCTGCGCCCCAAAGTGGACGTGACTACCGCCGAAGTAAACTTAAATAACGAAGATTTGCGGCTCATCCGCGCCAAAAATTTGGTTAATACGTCTTCGGCCAATTTGGCAAACGCTATGGGCGTGACGGCGGGCAACACCTTGGTATTGGACAGCCAAATAGACGAAACGCCCTTCCAAATCACGCTGGAAGAAGCCGTCCGCACGGCGTATGCCCAACGGCCGGACGTGCTGTCCTCCCAAACCGGGCTTAAAATCAGCCGTATTAAACTTAATCAAGCCAAAGCGGGGTATTGGCCCACATTTTCTTTTTCGGCCAGTTTCAGCAAAAGCGGCGACGATTTTTATTTGGATAACGAAAACACCAAACTTTTAGCCGCAGTGGAATTGCCTTTATTTAATGCGCTCCAAACGTATAACGGGGTAAAACAGGCTAAAATTTCTTTAGCGGGAGCATTAAACCAAGACCGCAGTTTAATGAATGATGTATTTTTGCAGGTACAGAGCGCCTATTTGAAGTTGCAGGAAGCGGGCGACAGTGTGCCAATCGCCCAATTAAACGTGCAAAAAGCCAAGGAAAATTTAGACTTGGCCCAAGGCCGTTATAACGAGGGTATCGGCGATATTATTGAACTGAAAGACGCCGAAGTTTCTTATACGGATGCGGAACTAAGCTACTTAACCGCCCGTTATGATTATGCTACCGCAGTAGCCGAACTTAAACAAGCAATGGGGACTAAATAGTATGAAAAAAATTCTTCACTTTCCGGTTGCGTGCTGGAAATGGTTTGTACAAAAAAATATTTTTATAAAACTGCTTATCGTGGCGGTTTTAATAGGCGGCGGGTGGTTTGCCTGGAGCCAGCTACATAACAGACCATCTATTTTTCAGTATGACACTGCCCAAGTGAAAAAGGGCGATATTACAGACGTGGTGGAAGCCTCCGGCCCGTTGGCGCCTATTACCACCACGCAAGTAGGTGCGTTGGTATCCGGCGAAGTGTTAAAAATTTATGTGGATTACAATTCGCGCGTTAAAAAAGGCGATTTACTGGCGGAAATTGACCCCACCCAAGTTCAGGCGGATTACGACCAGGCCAAAGCCACGCTCTCTTCCGCCAAGGAAAGTTTGGAATCGGCCAAAATGTCTTATCATTTAGCCCAGTTAAACCGTGACCGCTACAAAGATTTATACGCTAAAAATTATGTGTCTAAATCCAGTTTGGAAGAATACGAACTGGCCTATGTAAACGCCAAAAGCTCGCTCAACTCGGCCGAATCCTCCGTTATTCAGGCGCAGGCCCAGTTAGACCGTGCGAAAAAGGATTTATCCAATACCAAAATCGTGGCGCCGTATGACGGCATTGTGCTGACGAAACTGGTAAGCGAAGGCGAGTCCTTAACGTCCGGCTATTCCACGCCGGAAATGTTCACGTTGGCGCAGGACTTAACCAAAATGCAAATTGAGGCCAAAGTGTCCGAAGCGGACGTGGTAAAAATTTCCGCCGGTTTAGTGGCCGATTTTACATTGGACGGCTACCCGGACCAAACTTTCCACGGCACGGTGCGGCAGGTGCGCACGAATTATTCGTCTTCTTCGTCGTCCTCGTCCTCTTCGTCCGGCTATGGTTCGTCTTCTTCGTCGTCCACTACTTATACCGTGGTAATTGATGTGGACAATACGGCGGGCAAATTTATGCCCGGTATGACGGCCACTATCTCCATTAAAGCACAAGATAAAAAAGGGGTACTTTTAGTACCTAACGAGGCTTTGCGGTTTTCCCCCTCGTTTAATATGGAAAAATTCAACGATACCGGCGTTTGGATATTGGATAAAGGTGCTATGCAACCGCGCCGCGTAAGTGTAAAAATGGGGATTATCGGCGATAATAAGACGGAAGTTTCCGGCGAATTGACCGAAAACGACCGCGTAGTTATTTGGGAAGCCGTGGAAACGAATATTTCCAGCGGGTTTTTTATGCCCCGCCCGCCCCGGAGGCGCTAATGGCTCTGATTGATACACGCAATTTATTTAAGATTTATAAACTGGGTGATGTGGAAGTCCGCGCGCTTAACGACGTAAGCGTAAGCGTGGAACGCGGCGAATTTGTGGCCGTCATGGGGCCCAGCGGCTCCGGCAAATCTACATTTATGAACATTTTGGGTTGTTTGGATAAACCCACCAGCGGCACCTATCTGTTAGACGGGATAGACGTGACGGCAACGGAACTATCCAAATTGGCCGGGGTGCGCAACCGCAAAATCGGCTTTGTGTTCCAGGGGTTCAACCTGATTAAACGCACCACGGCGGTGGAAAATGTGGAACTGCCCATGATTTATAACCATACGCCCATGCACTTGCGGCGAGAAAAAGCGCTTGCCGCCTTAAAAGCGGTGGGGTTGGCGGAGCGCGCGTTCCACTTGCCCAACCAACTTTCCGGCGGGCAACAACAGCGCGTGGCTATTGCGCGCTCTTTGGTGTGTGATGCGCCCATTATTTTTGCCGACGAACCCACCGGAAACCTGGATACCAAAATGAGTATTGAGGTAATGGAACTGTTTACCCGGCTGAATAAAGAAATGGGCAAAACCATTATTTTAATTACGCACGAGCCGGACATTGCCGAATATGCCGGCCGCCTGATTAAGTTTAAGGACGGCCAAAAAATAAGTGACGAGAGGAAATAATGTTTGATACTTTTTATTCCATTTGCCGCCTTTCGCTAAAAGCCATCGCGGCCAATAAAATGCGCGCCGCGCTGACCAGTTTGGGTATTGTAATTGGCGTGGCGGCGGTAATTACCATGTTGGCGGTAGGCTCCGGCACGCAAAAGAGTATGGCGGAGCGGTTTTCCCGCTTTGGTACCAACATTTTGTATTTGCGCCAACCGTGGGATTTGGATTCTTCCATTACTTCCCCCAAAGATATTACCATAAAAGATGTGGAAGCTATCCGCAAAGTGCCGGGCGTTGCCAGCGCCGCGCCGTATATTAATTCCGGCTTTGATGTAAAATACGGCTATACATCTACTTCTGTGGGTATTTTAGCCACGGATACGGATATTTTTAAGACGTACGATTGGCAGTTGGACGCCGGCCGCCATTTTACACAAAAAGAAGTTTCCTCTTATGCGCAAGTAATTGTACTGGGGGCCAGCACCGCCACAACCATTTTTAATGATGTGGACCCCGTGGGCCGGACGGTAGTTCTAAGTGAAATCCCGTTTAAGGTAGTTGGGGTTATGAAGAAAAACGGCCAGGGCGGCATGGGCTTTGATATGGACGAAGGAGCCTTAATCCCCTATACCACCGGCAAAGTAAAAATGAACACCGGGTGGAACAGCTCCAACCGCCACGCGTTGGACCGCGTGATTATCCGCGTGCAGGATTTTAACACCATAGAAACCACTAAAAAAGGTATAGAAAACGCCGTGCGCAATACGCACCATATCCACCCGCTAGCCAAGGACGACTTTCAACTGGACGATTTTGCTTCGTTTGTGGAAGAAGCCAAAGGCGCCAGCAAAACCATGAGCCTTTTACTGGGGGTGATTGGGGCGGTTTCCTTATTGGTGGGCGGCATTGGGGTAATGAACATTATGTTGGTGTCCGTCACGGAGCGCACGCGCGAAATAGGTATCCGCATGGCGATTGGGGCCACCAGTGCCGACATCCGCCTGCAATTTTTGGCCGAGGCCGTCACGCTGTCTTGTATTGGTGGGCTGATAGGCGTGGTACTGGGGGTGGGCATTACGTTGTTTGTGGCCTCGCACTCCTCGTCCATCCCGGCGGAGTTAAGCGTGTGGTCCATTGTGCTTTCCGTGGGGTTTTCGGCCGCTACCGGCGTGTTTTTTGGGTATTATCCTGCGTATAAAGCCTCTAAACTTACCCCGATAGATGCTTTACGCTACGAATAAAATTTCTGCCGACAAAATAACCGGGTGCTTGTATAGGCCCGGTTTTTTTATGCCCTGTAAACAAGGGCGGCGGGCGCGTGGTTTGGGCCGCGCGCCTGGGCAGAGAAATGGCGGATAAATTTTCCCCCCGCGGCAAGTGGAACCGGCCCCGCGGAACCTGGAGCCGGGCCCTGGCGGCCACATCATAAAAACCCCCGCTGGGTGGCGGGGGTTCGTACTGGTAAGGTATTTATTTTTTAGGGGCCGCCTGTTTGGCTTTTTTGACGGCCGAGGATTCCAATTTATACAGCATTAAGAAGGACAATACCGTCATTATCAGCGGGGCCGCAATTAACGCGGCGGCCATGGCGGCGCGCTCCCCTAAAATGCCGTGCGTCAGCGCCCATTGGCCGGCGTTGGCTAACCACAGCGGCCCAAACGCGCAGGAAATGGCCGAGGCAATAATCAAAGATACCGTGCGCCCCTGCGTTTTGGGGTTTTTGGCGGCCGCGCCGAATAACAGCGTAAACAAGGTGGATATAGCTATTTCCGCCGCAAATAAGCCCCCGGTAAATAAGTAAGCGTTGCTTTGCGCAAACGGCAGTGCCGCGGCAATACCGGCCAGTGCCACCCCGCCGCCGAGGGTCATTTTATAGCGCGGGAATTTTTGCAATACCCACGGGGCAATCATCCGCCCGATTAAAAACGCTCCGGCAAATTGCAACATGGATAACAAGTAGCGCGTGGAGTCGGAAATATCCATCGTGGGCAGTAAAAACATCAGCCCGTTGTGGATAGACACTTCAATCACGTTTAAGAAGAACGCCGCCGGGATTAAGTATTTGGCGGTGGAGTCCTCCTTAAACAAACTGACGTAGCCGCTGTTTTTAATGCCTTTCCACGCACCCGCCGCACTGCGGGCCGGATTTTTAAGGGCGGTTTTCAGGCGGGCGGAAACGCTTTTGCCCGCTTTGGGTTTGGGGGTGGCTTCGTTTTTTATGTTGGGCAAGTTGGCCCAGCAGAATAACCCTAACCCCAAGGTTAAAATAGGCAGCGGCAAAACAAACGCAAAGCTCCAATCTAACCCCAATAATTCTTTAGAGGCCCACGGGAACAGATACGTCATAATGATACCGACGGAGCGGAAAATTTGCGTTTTGATGTTGTATTTTTCCAATTTGCCCAAACGCTCGTTTTCCGGCAGTTTGCTTAAATCCGGCGCCACACGGCTTAAATGTTCCAGCACCGTTCCCACGGAGTTTTGAATTAAAATCATCCCGGAACTGGCTAACGCAATAGAGGCTAAAATGCGGGCAAAATGCGCTTGGGTGTCTACCTCGGGCAAAAAGTGGCCGTTTAAGCCGCTTAACAACACCCCGCTGGCAAGCCCGGCTATGTTTAATCCAAGCCCTAAACCTAACGTTTTTTTGGCCCCCAGTTTCGTTTGCAGAACATCACTCAACATAGCCCCTAAAAAGTACGGCAGATAGGTGGCTACGGTGACCAAGCTGTTGTCGTCCATATTCAGGCCCAGGCTCATACCTAAATCCGTTAATATGGGCGAGGCTACTTCCAACCCCATAATAAAAGAGGTGGCATACAGCACATAGCGGCTGGCTACGGTATTTTGCGGAAAGAGATTTTTAAGCCCTTTCCCCATTTTTTTGGCGGCGTTGCCCAGGGAGAAAAGCGGCAGGCCGCTATAAATATAGCCGTTATTGCTGGCGCTGGTGCGGCCGAAAAAGCTAAACCGCGCGGCCGGATAAGCCAGGGCCGGGGCCGCTTTTGCGGGCACGAGCGACGGCGCCAACGTGCTAAAAGCGGGCAGTTTGAACCAAGACGGGCGAACCCCAAACGCGCTTTGCCCCCATTTGCCCAGCATAAGCGGGGCCATTTTGCGCGGCTCCGGCGCGTTGATAGGCAAGCGGTAAACAGGCGCGGCCGCTTTGGTGGGGGCCCACTTAAAAGTATGAGCCGTTTGGGCGGTGGAGCGCGCCGCCGTATAGACGGTTTCCGTTTTGGCAAGCGTGGTTAGCGGCGTGACACCGCGCACGGACATAGCCGCCTGCGGGGTGGAAAATTGGAGCAGTAAACTTAAATTCAGGGCGAAGGCTTTATCCCGCGCCAATTTTAAGAAGGTGGAGCCTTTGCCGAAAGTCCATTTGTCTATTTTGGCGTCCCACGCCAGTTGCCGCACGCGCGCGGCTTGGGCGGCTTGCTGTTCCAGTTGATACGCGCGGGTTTGTTTCCAGGCGGCATCTAATTGGGCTTTTTCGGCTACCTTTTGGATAAGCTCTTTATCCATTTGGCGGGAAATGGCGGCCTCTTTTTGCGCTTTGGCCTGTGCGGCAGCTTTGCGGGCGCGCGCTTTAATTTGTTTGGGCGTTAAGGCCGTTGCGCGGGCGGAGGTTGCCGGCGCGGAAACACTTTGCGCCGGAGCCTTAAAATCAGCCGGTTGGGTGTAGGTTTTGCCGCTTTTCAAGGCGGCGGCCGTTTGGGGGTTTTTTACAATTTTTACGGCGGGCGGCGGCAATACGCTTTTGATGTTTAAGGTGTTGCGCACACTGCCCAGCATGACTTCCTTGGCGGAGCGCACCCCATACGCCTGCACGCGCCCCAAACGCAGTATTCTGCCCGCGTTGGCGCTTACGGTTAAGCCGTTGGCGGCGGCTTGGGCGCGGGCCAAACGCAGTACGCGCACCCCGGTTTTAAGGCCCTGCGTTCCCATTTTTACGGCGGAAACCGCCAATTTGCCAATCGCGGCTACGGCTAACACCACGTCCGCCACTTGCCCAACGGTTATAGCGGCGCTTTTATGCCGGTAGCTTTTTAATGCTTGCGCGGCGGGGCGGGCGTGTTTGGCAAGCCCTTTGAACGTAGCTTTGGAGCCGCTTTGGCGGTACGCATCCACCAGTTTGTTGTTGATGTAAAGTTGGGTATAAGGGTCTAAATCGTCCTTGGCGCCATAGAATAAGGCGGCGGCAAAGTATCCGCTCTGGTTTACGCCCAGCTTTTTCATTTTGGCTTGCGCGCGGGCCCAGTTTTGGCGGGTGTCTACGCGGGAAACTTTCCCCCCTTTATTTAATTGGGTGTACACTTGGCCGCGTTTGTTGATTTTATATCCCCCGGCCAGCGCCCCGGTGACGAACGGCTTAAATTTTACCGCCGGGTTGCCAAAGCGGTCGTACCAAACGCAATCGTCCATAACGCTATCCAATACATAGCGGGCCGATTGGGCGTGCGCGCCGTTCCCAACGCGGGCGGTTTGGGCCAGGTATTGCCCCAAATCCGTCCAGGCGTTATATTGGTTGGCGTATTTGCCTTTTTTGTAAAAGCTGTATTCCAGCCCGGTGGCAAAATCCCCGTTTAATTGGGTGGCAAATTTAACCCAATCCCCCACGCTGATAAAGGAAAAATCTTTTCCGAACAGGCCAATATCCGGCAATTTGCGGGAAATTTCCACCAATTCCGCCGCCAAACGCCGGTGGGCGTTCATAGCCAGTAAACTTTGCGCGGAAACCGTAATGACGGACGGCCCCATCATGCCGTCGTGCGTTTGCTGTAAAAACGCGGCAATAGCGGCCGCATCCGCACTTTGGAATTTGCTGTCGTCCGCCCCCAAAACGCCCAACGCATACACGGCCGATAACACCTGTTGGCATTTTTTGGCTTGCGCCGCGGCGGCGGTTTTATTGCCCAGTTGTATTTTGATGGCTTGCAGGTTTCCCCCGCCCCGGCATTGGCCGGCTTGGGTTTTGAGGATTTGGCGCAGTAAGGCTCCGGCCGCCTGTTTTTGGGCCGGTTCCACCGCACCCGCGGCGGCAAAAGCGGGCAGGGCTTGGGTTAATAAATTTTGGTGTTTAGCCGGGTATTTCTGCGCCAGTTTTACGGCCGCGCGGGAGAGCGTTTTTAAGTAAGCGCGGGCGCGGCGTTCGTTTTCCTGCGCCCACGTTTTATAGGCGGGCGAGGCAGAAAGCACTTTCCAGCTGTGGCGGATGTTTTTTTCCGCGCGCAATTCTTTCACCGCTTTTTTAATATAAGCGGCATTTTGCGGGTGAGAGGCCAGGGCCTCTTTTTCTACGGCGGAAAGCTCCTCTAAAAAGGTGGTTTTATAGGCTTGGTAGGCATCATACGGTTGGGAAAGCGCCGCCGCGGTGCGCAAAATTTTGCCCGCAGATACGGCTTTTTGTTTGGCTTTCATATCCGCCCGTTCCAACGCGGTTTGAATACGCGCCTGTTGGGCGCTTGCGCTTTGGGCGGCCCCGGCTAATGCCGGAGTAAAAGAGCCGGTTAATAAACAAACAGAAAGAACTAAAGAAAGTAATTTGTTCATGAATATCCCTGTCACTTAAAAAATAAAACCCCGCTTGCCTTTTTATATAGGAGCGGGGTTTATAAAAAATCAATCTAAATACTATTTTACAAAACCACCGCATTCACCAAAACGGATAGACATGCTAATATTAATTAGCATGCAAATAGAAAAGCGTTTGGGAGAAAGGATAATTTTGTTCGTCATAGTATTACAATAATATATGTTAAAATTTCTGCGTGTTGCCCGCAAGGGCCAAAGGACCTATTTTTTAATTGGGCCCGGCAAAAACAAATAACTTAAAAATTATATAATTTTTGTTGGAAATTGGAAATATATTTTTGAAAAAATATTTTTTTGCAATAAATTTAAGGGTTTGGGTGTTATAAAGTATGGCCAAAAATTATGCACAGTTGACGGATGATGAATTAATGGACGGTTTTGTTCGGGGGGAGCCCGCGGCGTTTGAGGAGTTAGTCCTGCGCTATAAAAACCCGCTGTACCAATATATTTTGGCCTTGGTGGCGGACGAAAGCGCGGCGGGCGATTTATTCCAGGAAGTGTTTTTAAGCGTGTATAAACAGGCCGAAAATTACCGCGCGCAGGGCAAATTTAAGGCGTTTTTGTTCCGTTCGGCGCGCAACCGGGTGCTGAATTATTTTAGGGACAGGCCGGAGGATTTTTCGTTAGATAAAACGGACGAAGACGGCAACGAGCCGTTGCACGAGGTTTTACCGTCCGGCGAGGAACTGCCCTTGCAGGCGTTGGAGCGGGCGGAGCTGGGGGAGCGTATCCGGCGGGCGGCCTTAAAATTGCCCCCCAAACAGCGCGAAATTATTTATTTAAGGCCGTATATGTCTTTTAAGGAAATTGCCGCCGCGCGGGGCGTGCCTTTGGGTACGGTGTTGGCGGATGGACACAGGGCTATCAAAAAATTACAAACATTTTTACGGGATGAAAATTTATGAAAGAATGTAAAAACATAATGCTTTATTTGGCCGGGGAGTTAAACCCGCAGGAAGAGTCCGCTTTCAAACGGCATTTGGCGGAGTGCCGTGCGTGCCGGGCCGAGTTAACTTTGTGGCAGGCCGCGCAGGGACCGGGGCAGGCCCCGGCGGCTCCGGCCCCGGTGGTGGAGGCGCTGTTTGCCAAAACCACGCGCAAACCTAAATTTTGGCAGGCGTTTTTCCGCCCGGCGTGGGTGGCGTGTGCGCTGGCGGCGGTGCTGGTGGCGGGCGGGCTTATGTGGCAGGAACGCCCCGGATATGACAGCCGGGAAATAATGGCTTATATGAATACCCATTTGGAAGAAGATTACCAAACTTTTGCGTTAGATTTAGCGCAACTGGAAGCAGAATTCTAGGAGGTGGCAAATGAAAAAATGGTTCGTAATGTTGCTTATGGCGGGGCTGGTGGCTCCGGCGTGGGCGGAATGTTTGGGGGAGAGCCCGCATAAAGACGGCCGCGCGGCTGTAAAAGATGCCAAACGCGCCGAAATGCGTAAAATTCACGAAGAACGCGAAGTGCAGTTCAAAAAGACCAAAGAGCAGGTGGAAAAATTAGTTCAAGAGTATAAAAAGGCTAAACCGGGCAGTAAAAAAGCCGCCCAAAAAAAGGCGGAAATTGCCAAACTGGTGGCGCAAGTGCGCGAGGACCAGTTCAAATTCAAACGGGAATTATTAGATAATTTTAAGGCCCGCTTGGACGTAATGGAGCAAGAGCTTGCCGCCGCGCAGGACGAAAACACCAAAGCGGCTTGGGTGGACGAAAAAACCGACGCCGTGATTAACGATAACGGGGATTTGAAAGTGTTGTTCCAGGATAAACTTTTGCCCCCGCCGCCGGGCCCGCGCAAAGGGCATTTTAAGAAAGGCGCCCGCCCCGGGGACGAGGTAAACGGCCCGCACGGTGCGGATATGCCTAAAGACGGCCCTATGCCGCTCGGCCCCGACGGAGAAATCCTCCCCCCACCGCCGGCCCCGGAGGAACGCTAGTATTTAGCCAACGGTAAAAAATAAAGAAGTCACCAAATAATAAAGAAGTCACAAAAAAACGGACCCGCTTGTATGGGGCCCGTTTTTAGTTTATGCTTGATACAAACTATTTAAGCACGTCTTTCCACGCTTGTTTTTCGGCTTCAATTTGGCTTTTGGCGGTGTTGACTTTTTCTTTCAAGGCCGCTTTGCCCAGTTCCGCCGCCGTATTGGCCGCGGCACTGTTTTGGGCAGATTTGGCGGCTTCGTACGATTTTTTGGCATCCAATACTTTTTGGCGCGTTTCGGCCGATTTTTGTAAGGCTTCGTCCAGCGTTAAAATTTGCGGATTGGAAACCGTAGTATTGTTAGAGGTGCTGGCGCAACCCGTCAAAACGGCCGCCCCGGCTACCACGGCAAGTAGAATCATTTTTTTCATTTTTAAGCTCCTGTTTAATGCTAAATATATTGTATAAAAAAACGATTAGGCGCGGACATCCGGCTCCGCGGGCAGAAGCGGGCCCTCCGCACTTAATTTATCCGCCAGCGTGCCCGCGTGCTTGATTTGCATTTCTTCCAGTTTCACGGCCGATTTGATAATGCCCGTGTTGCCGGTAAGCGTGGTCATGGCGCCGTCGTAGGCTTTTTGGGTGGCGGTCAGTTTGGTGTGGATGTCTTCCATGCGGGACACAAACAGCTTAACGCGCTTGTGCATTTCTTCGCCCAAGACTAAAATTTTATCCATATTTTTATTGGTGCGTTCTATGCGCCAGAGGTTTTCCACCACTTGCATAACGGCAAACAGGTTGGACGCCGTGACGACGGACACCCCTTTCTGGCGGGCGTAATCGTTAAGGGCGGGGTCTGCCTGCAACGCGGCAAAATAAGCGTATTCTATGGGCACAAACATAAATACAAAGTCCAGCCCGCGGGCTTTAATCAGCTTTTGGTAGTCTTTATCGGACAGTTCGTCAATGTGTGCGCGCACATCTTTTACATGCGCTTTCAAAAACTGCGCTTTTTGGGTTTCGTCCGTAGCTACGGCCCAATTTTTATAATTTACCAGGGACATTTTGGAATCTATCACCACCGTACGCCCTTGCGGCAGGCGGATTAAAAAATCCGGGTAGTTGCGGGAGTTGTCTTCCCCGCGGAAAAACGCCTGCTTTTCATAGTCTTTTCCTTCCGCAAGCCCGGCGGAAGTAAGCACGTTTTCCAAAATCATTTCCCCCCAGTTGCCCTGCATTTTGGGGTTTTTGAGCGCTTCCGTCAGGTCTTTGGCTTCTTTGGCTAAACTGTCGTTCATTTGGCGGGTTTGCTCCAGGGCATGCTTCAAATCCCCATGGCGGGAAGTGCTTTCGTTGCGTAAATCTCCGATTTGTTTGGTAAATTCGTCCAGTTTGGTTTTCAGCGGGGCGTATAAATCGCTGTTTTTGGCTACCAGTTCCGCGCGCTGTTCTTTCAGCGCTTCGGCCGCCATGGTTTTAATGGCGTTTTTGGTTTCCCCCTGTATTTGGGTAAAAAAGTTTTTTTGTTGGGTGAGCGAGTCGTCCAGCGCCGCTTTTTGGGCTTCTAAGGTGGATTTTTCAAGCTCCGCCGAGTGCAAACGGTTTTGGGCGTCTTTTAATTCTTTTTGCAAGGCGTCGTTTTGCGCCTGCGCGTTTTGCGCGGGTTTTCCCCCCAGTAAATAGCCGGCCCAAAAAGTGCCCGCCAGGGCCGCTAAAGCGATAAGAATATATAAAACAGTCATACTTTTCCCCCTTTTTCATGGTGCGCGCGGGACGCATTATTTTTATTATAACTTATTTGAACAAAGCCGTTTTTGCACGTTCCAAAAAGGGTTATTTTGTGTGAAAAGTGAAAAAAGTTCCGTCGGGCGCCAAAAACTAACCCATTTCGCGCGTTGTGCGTGCAAGGCGTAAATTTTTATGCTAAATCCATACCATAAAAGGGGGTAAAAATGAAATACTGGGGAATGTTTTTTGCAGTATTGGTATCCGCCGGAGTTTTACAGGCGGCCGAAATAACTGCGGTGCCGTCCGTCAAGCACGAACAACGCCTGGCGGCGCACCGCGCATTGGGGGCCGATGCGCCCAGCACATTCGGCACGGATTACTTGCATTTTAAGCAAGACCTGCAGAAAGAATGGGGGCTGAGTGTGGGGCTGGATGCCTCATTTACCGCACAGCGCTCCGCGCCCAACGGCAAACAAACCGCCATTCAAAGTATCTACTATCCGTACCTGACGTGGAATTTGTGGCAAGACGGCGCGTGGGGCCGCGGGCAAATCAACGTCAATTACAACTTAATACGCTATTGGGGCGCGCCAGCCTCTGCCCTGCAAAACCGCACCGGGCAAGCCTTGGCGTTTAACGATTATCCGTCCGCGGAGGAGTTTTTTTCACAAGCCAGTTATACGCACACGTTGCCCGATGCCTGGGATTGGCTCAGCGTGACGGTGGGGCAGTTCCCGCTATACAATTTTGACGGCACGCCGTACCTTTCCAACCAACAAACGGCGCTGATGAATTACGCACTGGCGCAAAATGCGTCGTCGGTCTATCCGACGGCGGGCTTTGGGGCGTATGTGCAGGCCAACCCCGGCGCGTGGAGCTTTTCAATCGGGTACCAGGATGCGAGCAACCTTTCCGGCCAAACCATTCGCTTGCGTAGCGCGTTTGACGGGCATTATACCGCGTTCGGCTCTGCCCAATGGAACCCCAAGGGGCCCTTGGGCGCGGGGCAATACGGGGCGCTCGTTTATTATCAGCCGGCGGTGAGCGGGCAGGACGAGTATTCCTTTGGCGTTAGCCTGAACGCCCAACAAAATTTGGGTGAAAAATGGGCCGTTTTTGCCCGGGCCAACGGCGCAAGCGGTGCGGCAACGGCCGTTAAGCGTTCTTACGCGGTGGGCGCGGCGTGGCTCAACCCGCTGGAGCGCAACGCGCAGGACGCGCTGATTATCGGGGCCGCGTACAACCGCTTAAACGGCGGGTTTTATCCCCCCGCGCATGGGGAAGGCGCCCTGGAAATGCAATATATTTGGGGTATCGGGCGGTTTTTTACCATCACGCCGGATATTCAATTCTACCCGAAAACGGCCTCCGGCGGGCGCAAAAGTGCCGCGGTGTTCAGCTTGCGTACGGGAATTAATTTGTAAAACCGGGTGCGTATAAGGAAAAGCGCACTAGGGGGTAAATTAGCAGTAAAAGGAGATGAATTATGGAAAAAGACTTCGTATTAGGGACGCGCTACCCGACGTTAGCGTTTATTACCGGGGGAGCCGGGCAGGCCGCGGACGGCATCCCGCCGCAACCGTTTGAAACATTCTGTTATGACAGCGCGCTTTTACAGGCCAAAATAGAAAACTTCAACATTGTGCCTTATACGTCCGTACTGCCTAAAGAGCTTTTCGGCAATATTTTGCCGGTGGATAAAGTGGCCGCGCATTTTAAGCACGGCGCGGTGCTGGAAGTAATTATGGCGGGCAACGGCGCGCGCATAGAGGACCACAAAGCCATAGCTACCGGCGTGGGCGTGTGTTGGGGTAAAGACAAAAAAGGCAATTTAGTAGGCGGGTGGGCGGCCGAATATGTGGAATATTTTGATACGCCTATTGATAACGAAATTGCCGAAGGACACGCCAAAATGTGGCTGAACAAATCCCTGCGGCACGAGCTGGCTATCCGCGGGGTGGAAAAACATAGCGAGTTCCAAATCTGGCATAACTTTATAAACATTACCCAGCCTTTTGCGTATTGTTTAACGGCTATGGGGTTTTTGAACTTCCGGTATGCGGAGCCGGTATCGGGCAAGTAAACCCGAGGTTTGGGGGAGGTAAAAAATATGGCAGACAAACAAAATAACGCAGGCAAGCTGGGGGTAATAGGGCTTGCGTGTATTGTGGTCAGCTCCATGGTTGGGGGAGGTGTGTTTTCCCTCCCCCAAAATATGGCGGCAGGGGCCAGCGCCGGGGCGGTTTTACTGGCCTGGCTGATTACCGGCGTGGGGATGTATTTTATTGCCAACACTTTTAGTGTGCTTTCCCGCGTGAAACCCAACCTGACGGCCGGTATTTATATGTACGCCCGGGAAGGCTTCGGCCCTTATGTGGGGTTTACAATCGGCTGGGGGTATTGGCTGTGCCAAATCTTCGGTAATGTGGGCTACGCGGTAATTACCATGGACGCCCTGAATTACTTTTTCCCCCCTTATTTTGCAGGCGGGAATAACTTGCTTTCCATTGTGTGCGGTTCCGTGCTGATATGGGGGTTCAACTGGGTGGTTTTGCGCGGGGTGCGCCAGGCCGCCATATTAAATATATTGGGGACGATTGGCAAATTGGTGCCTTTATTGCTATTCTGCCTGATTTTACTGTTTGTCTTTCATTTGGATAAGTTTGACTATAACTTTTGGGGTCATTTGGCAGAAAACGGCAAAAACCTGGGCTCTTTATCCGCCCAATTAAAAAGCACCATGCTCGTCACTTTGTGGGCCTTTATCGGTATAGAAGGCGCAGTGGTGCTTTCTAACCGGGCCAAAAGCCAAGCCGCCGTCAGCAAGGCCACCTTTTTAGGGTTTGTGGGGTGCTTGGTGGTGTATATGGGGCTTTCCCTCTTGCCGTACGGCTTTTTAACGCAAGAGGAAATTGCCGCGGTGGCGAATCCCTCCACGGCGGGCGTATTGGAACAGGTGGTGGGCCCATGGGGCGCGTGGGTAATGAATATCGGCCTCCTAATTGCGGTGCTTTCCAGCTGGCTGGCTTGGACCATGATTGCGGCTGAAATTCCGGCGGCGGCCGCCCAAAACGGTACGTTCCCCAAGCAATTCGCGCGGGAAAACCAAAACGGCGCGCCGAGCGTGTCGCTCTGGGTGACCAGTATTTTAATGCAACTGGCTATTTTAATGGTGTATTTTTCCAACAATGCGTGGAATACCATGCTTTCCATAACCGGGGTCATGGTGTTGCCCGCGTATTTGGCCAGTACAGGCTATTTGTGGAAACTGGTGGAAGACGGCGAATATGCCAAAATAGCGCCCACCGGGCGGGCCGGAGCCTTGTTTACGGCACTGGTGGGCACGGTGTACGGCGTGTGGCTGGTGTATGCGGCGGGCATTAAGTATTTGTTCCTGGCGGTGATTTTTTTAGCGTTGGGAATACCGCTGTATGTGTATTCCCGCCGCCAACAGGGGGCCCCGGTTGTTTTTACCAGTGGGGAAAAGCAAGTAGCCGGCCTGCTGATTGCATTTGCGGTAGTGGCGGCATACGTTTTTGCGCGGGGACTGGTAAAAATCTAGTCCGCGTGCTTGCCCAGACCAAACAGCCCCGGAGAGTACGCCTCCGGGGCTGTGTTTTATCTATACGCGGGCCCAATATAAAAAATGGGTCTTTTGGCCCTTGCGGCATGCGGCTCATACGGATATACTTAATGTATGAGAATCTTTTTTATTTTGTCCGCTTTGTGTGTATCCGCGCTTGCGTGGGCGGCCCCGTTTGGGCATTTGGAAAACGTGGCTGTTAAACCGTCGCTTTTTTTGGCGGACAAATTAGCCAAACAACAGCCCATTACCTATTGCGTGGAATTTGGCGCCAAAGAAACGTTGGATATTTCCCGCCCGGAAGCGGCCCTCTACACCCGCGCCGCGCTGAAAGAGTGGACTTACGGCATAGCCCTGCAAATAGAAACGGCGGGCCGCGGTAAAGAATTTGCCGCCGTTATCCCCCTCTTAAAAAATGCCCGGTTTCAGCAAGTAGCGTGTAATTTGTCCGCCCACCCGGCGGGGGCAGATTATTTTGCGCCGTCTGGCGCGCCCCGGCAGGCGGACATCAGCATTTTAATTTCTAAAAATTATTGTGAAACTTATTTCCGTAAATCAACCGCTTTTTATATGGAAGATTACAAATCCGCCGCGCCGTTTATTTGCGTGAGTCCCCGCTATGCGGGCCTGTTGCAAGATACAGACCGGATATCCGTACATATATTAAATGCGGAGCAAAAAGCGGTGTTGGCTAAACGGCTCCCCCTGTTAAAGCGTATCGCCCAAGAGCCGTACACGCCCGCGGACCAACGTCACCTGTGGCAATTAAACCGTTTGTATTCTTACGACGGCCCCACCTATTTTGCCGCCATTACGCACGAATTGGGCCACGCTTTCGGTTTGGCGGACGAATATACCGCCAATAACGCAGACCCCCTGCACCAAACCAGCACCCCCGGCCAAGGCATTATGCGCCGCTTGTATGACCCCATCGGCTGTGCGGAAACGGAGGGCATGCTTACCTTGCTCGGGCGCTATGGAAAGGGCCCGCGCGCGTTTGCCGGTTTCTGCCCAAATAGTGCGTTTTATACGGACGGCGTGGAGCAAGTGGCGCAAATCTCCCCGGTCAAGCGCCGCCTTTCTAAAGGGGTTCAAACGCTTTGGAGCTTAACGCCCGATACCCCGAAAACGCACACCTTGCTTTATGAAAGTTGGGGCCCGGTAGCCGCCATGCGCGGGGATTTGCAAATGGAGTGGAATTTCCCCCCCAATGCGCAAGTGTATGTGCGCGGGTTCAGCGCGCAAGACGGCACCAAACAAGGCGCCTGGCTGATTGTTTACCGGCAAGGAAACGCTTACCGCGCGGTGCGCGCCGTTTACCAAGCGGGCAAAGTTGTCCGCGTGCAAGAACAGCCTGTTTCCGCCGCCCAAGCGGAGGGCTATTTTGCCCGCCGCCAAGAAACCGCCCTCCTGCCCGTACTTACGGATTTGAACGATTAATTTTTTAGTGCTACAATACTTTTATGTCTACTATTCAACAAGCCTCCGATTTAATTAAAAATGCCCGCTTTGGCGTGGCGTTTACCGGGGCGGGTGTAAGCGTGGAAAGCGGCATCCCCCCTTTTACGGGCAAAGGCGGCCTATGGACGCAATATGACCCTAAATTTATAGAAATCAACTTTTTTTATGAACACCCGCGGGAATCCTGGCAGGAAATGAAAAAAATATTTTTTTCCAGTATGGGCGAGGCGCGCCCCAACAAGGCGCACCTTGTACTGGCCGATTTGGAGCAAAAAGGCTTATTAAAAGGCGTAATTACGCAGAATATTGACGGTTTGCACCAGGCGGCGGGCTCTAAAAACGTGCAGGAGTTCCACGGTACGATTCATACGCTTTCTTGCCCGCGGTGCTTGCGCAAATACCAAACGGAAGATGTAAATTTGGACGAAATCCCCCCGGTGTGCTTTTGCGGAACGGTTCTCAAGCCGGATTTTGTTTTTTACGGCGAGGGTATCAACCCGCGTGTGTATGCCGCCAGTGAAGAACTGGCCGCGCAGGCGGATGTTATGCTGGTGGTGGGCACGGCGGGGCAAGTAATGCCGGCGTGCAGTTTGCCGCTTGCCGCCAAAGAACACGGCGCCAAAATTATAGAGGTAAACACCCTTAAATCCGCCTATACGGATAGCGTAAGCGATTTGTACTTTCCCATGAAAGCCACGGAATTTTTTACCGCTTTGGAAAAGGAAATAAACGGATAGAAAAATAAATATTCCCCGGCATAGCCGGGGGTTTCAAAAACACAAATAAAAATCCCGGGGTTTGGCCGGGATTTTTTCAAATAAAAAATGAACGGAGTTTTTCCCTAGCGTTGTTTGGGGAATGGGCCCCGCAAAGCAAGACGGATTATTTGGCCGCGGAGGTTTTTTCCCCCGCGTTGTTTGGGGAGCGGGCCAAGCCTAATAAAATCAGGCCGATTACGTTTAAGCCTAGCAGCCACACAAAGCCGCTGGCCGCCCCGTGCTTATCCATCCAGCCGCCCACGCCGTAGGATAATAGCGCCTGAAAACCGATAGATACGGCCATTAAAAGGGATAAACTCCGCCCCAAATAAGCGGAGTCCGCTTTTTTCATAAAAAGGGTGTTAAGCAAAATGCGCAGTTGCGCCAGGCCAATGCCCAGGGCGAACACCATGCCGTAAAAAAGCCCGGTATGGCGCCCGAGCCACAAAACGCCCAAACACGCCATCACGCCGCCAAATAGCCCCAATAAAACCCGGGTTTGCAACCGTTCGTAGCGCGTGCCCAACAGCCCGGCCAATAACGCCCCCGCGGCAAACCACATATCCCCCAAGCCGTAAGTAAGCGCATCTTTGCCCAAACTTTGTTCCACATAACCGGGAATGACCGTATTGGAGGCCGAAATAATAACCGTGGGGATAAAGGCCAACAGACCGTAAAATAAGGCGTTTTTATGTTGAACCAAATAAACCCACCCCGCGCGCAGTTCTTCGGCAAACGGCGCCGAGTGCGGTGCTTCATTCGTCATTAAAATCGGCCATTTAACCAGTAATAAGGCGGCGGCCAAACAAAGCGCGCCCGCCAGTCCCATCAGCAAGCTAAACCCGAAAAAGCGGTACAAAACCCCGGTCAGCACGGCCGCGCACATCGCCCCGATTTGCAGGGTAATTTCCAGTACCGCATTCCCCCGCGTAAAGGAAGTATTGTTCCAAATAGAAGCCACCGCCCGGCGCGCCACCACGCTAAACAATACCATTAACGGCATATTAAATACGGCTAATGCGTAAATAAGCCACCGGGCCGGCAGTTGGAAATAACTTAAAAGCGCCGTCAGAAAGAAAATGCCCGTCTGCCCCGCGCAACAAAAGCGGAACAAGGTTAGCGGGGCGTATTTATCCATAACCGCCCCGGCCGCGGCCAGGGTAATAAAGGCGCTAATTAGCGAAAGCGACCCGTATAACCCTAACAGTTGGTTGCTGCCGGTGGAGGCAATAATAAACCAACCTACGCCCACCACGCCGATATTAAAACCGATACCGGCCAGCACATTGACCGCAAAAAACAACCGGGCGGTAGAAAAAGCGGAAGAAAAAAAGGAATTATTTTTCATTTCTTTTTAGGCCCGCGGCGGGGGCTGAAAATTTCTTCCGCAATACGCACAAGCGCGTTTCCCCTCAACATATAGTTATGTATGGAGTGGATAGGGCAGAGCGTAATTTCTTTTACATATTTGTCAAAGCCGTTTTTCGGCTCGTCGCGGTGGAAAATTTGAAACTTGCGCATCTGCTGGGCCAGTTTTTTATCCACATCTTTAGGCGGCGCTTCCAAGCGCATGGCCTTAAAAATCGTCACCGGGCCGTCGTAGGGGCTGGGCGTGTAATCAAACATATCTTCCAATACATTTTTGTTGTTTTCTATCAGTTTATCCATAAAGCCCAACTTTTTGAAACGAAAAAACAGCGGGTCATTATTCAAATACCCTTGGAAGAAAGACGTATCCAGTAATTGGCGGGTGAGCGCTTTTTCACTTTCCGAATGGTTGATAATCGGGTCCAGCAAAAAGACTTGTTCCACCTGTTTACCTTGTGCGCGCAACAAGACGGCCATTTCATACGCCACCACCGCGCCGAAAGACCAGCCGCCCAAAATGTACGGCCCCGTGGCATTGACCTGGCTAATGTACTGCACATAGCGTTTGGCTAAATTTTTAATACCGCGGATGGGCGGCTCGCTGCTGAATATATTATGCGGCTCCACGGCGTAAAAAGGCTGGTCTTTGGGGAGTTTTTTAACCAAAGGCACATACGCCTCGGCGCCGGTGTTGGCGGTATGCACAAAGAACATCGGCGTTTTGGTGCCGCTTTCGTTAAACGCATACACCATGGAAAAGCGGTTTTGTTTTTCCAAATATTCCGCCTGCGCTTTGAGCGTGGGATACTTAAAAATAGTGGCCGGAGGCATACTTTCTTTGAACGCCTCCCGCACGCGGAAAGACAATTCCGTCGCCCGCAGGGAAGTTCCCCCAATATCAAAAAAATTATCTTCCCGGCTGATTGTTTCCGGCTTAATATCCAAAATATCGCCCCAAATAAGCGCAAGCTCTTTTTCCACCCTACTTTCCGGCGCCACATAGGAGCGCTTGGCCACATACGCTTCCGACACGTTGGGCAACGCCGCGCGGTTTACTTTGCCGTTGGGGTTGAGCGGAATAGCCGGGATTTGCAAAATAAACTCCGGCACCATATACGGGGGCAGGGCGTCTTCAATAAAGCGTTTGAGGTTTTGCGTGTCCAGTGTTTCGCCGGATACCACATACGCCGCCACATGTTTGCCGCCGTTTTTGTCTTCCTGCACCACTACGGCGCAATCTTTCAAAAGCGGGTGTTTGCGCAAACAGCTTTCAATTTCGCTTAATTCAATGCGAAATCCGCGCACTTTTACCTGGTGGTCCCGGCGGCCTAAAAAGTCTATATTCCCGACGGACGTAAAGCGCGCCACATCCCCGGTTTTATACATCCGTTCGTAGCCCTTTTCTTGCGAGAACGGATTGGGCACAAAACGCTCGGCGGTGAGCTGCGGTAAATTCAAATATCCTTTGGCTACTTGCGGCCCGGCAATACACAGCTCCCCGTACGTTCCCGGGGGGCACAGGCGGCCGGATTTATCCACCATATAAATATCCGCATTGTATATGGGTTTGCCCAGCGGAATACGCGGGTACAATTTATCCACCTTAAAAAAGCTGACATATACCGTACATTCCGTCGGCCCGTACGCATTATAAAGCACATAATCGGCCGGCGGCGTAAGCGGGGTTAAGGTTTCCCCCCCTACCAGTAATTGGCGCAAAGAGTGGTTTTTAATGCCCGTGGCAAACTGGCGGCCCAGTTGGGTCGTCATAATCAGGCGCGTGATATGCTCTTTTTCAAAATAATCGTTTAGCGCATGCAGGTCCGCGCGGGTTTCTTCGTCCACAATATACAAGCACGCCCCGGCCGCCAACGTGGGGTACCAATCCCCCAAGCAGGCATCAAAACCAAACCCGGCACAAGTGGCGGTGTGGTCTTGGGCGGTGACGGCAAAGAATTGCCGGGTTTCCAAACAAAGCAGTTGAATGTTGCGGTGGGTAATCAGCACGCCTTTGGGTTTGCCGGTGGTGCCGGAGGTATACAGCACCACAAAAATATCTTCCGGTTTTGGCGCGGGCCAGGCCGGAGCTACCGCCGGTTTATCCGCCAGTTGCCGGATTTGCCGGGTGGTAATTACTTTACCGCGGTAATTGGGCACTAACGGCAGTAAGGCTTCGTCGGCAATTAACACGTCCGTTTGGGTGTCTTGCAAAATGTATTCCAGGCGGGTAGACGGGTGCGCCTCGTCCAGCGGTACATACGCGGCCCCGGCTTTCACCACGCCCAGCGCACAGACCGGCATTAGTTCACTGCGTTTAATTAATACAGATACATATTTGCCTTTCCCTACGCCTTGTTTATGTAATAATGCGGCAATTTGGCTGCTCCACGCATCCAGTTGCAGGTAGGAAATGCGGTTTTGGTGATACACGACGGCGTGGTCGGTTTTGCCTTGTTGGCGTTGCTCTTGGCAACGGCGGGCAAAAACATCCAAAAAAGTTTCCTGCAACGGCCATTCCACCCGCTGGCCTACAAAATTTTTGAGTAAAACGGCCTTTTGTTTGGCGGGCAAATCCATAATATCGGCTAATGGTTTTTGCTCCGGCGCGGGAGCGGTCATTTCCTCTATCACTTTTTCAAACAAATCCAAAATACCGTTGATAATGGCCTGTTTATATAATTGGTCCGAATAGGAAATAGATACGCTCATGCCGCTTACGCCGCGCACGATTTCAAACTGCAAGTCAATTTGCGTGGCCTGCCACATTTGGATAGAGCTGATTTTTAGGCCGGCGGTTTCGTACGGGCGGATTTCCCCGCGGTAATTGACAATCACGTCAAACACCGGCTTGCGCGAAAGATTACGCTTGGGGGCCAATAACGGCGCCAACAATTCAAAAGGGCAGGTTTGGTTTTCAAGCGCGCCGCGGAACATAACCGCGCTTTGGGCAATATACTCGGCCAATGTTAAATTGACTTTAGGTTGAAAGCGTATCGGCACGGAGTTTACGAACATCCCCACCATTTGCCTGGTTTGCGGGTGGGTGCGGCCGTTCATAATCATCCCTAATGCCAGGTCTTCGCTGTCACAATACTTGGCTAATGTGAGCGAGGTGGCCACCGTCATAAACAGCGCGGTGGAAATGTGCAAGCGGCGGGCGGCTGTTTCAATTTTGTTTACATCAAATAATAGCTCCCGGCTTACTTGCGTGGCGTGCGGCAAAATTTCCGGCCGCAAGGTGCGTATGGGCATTTCGTTTTCCGGCACGCCGTCTTTGAATAAGTCCAAAAAGAACTGTTTTTTGGCGGTGGGGTCTTCGTAGCGCTCCTGCCAGACGGCATAATCCAAAAAATCCTGTTTTTCCAAATGGAATTTTTTGGCGCGCTTGTTTTTATATAATTTCCACAATTCTTCAATAATGCTGATTAAACTGGTGCCGTCCGCAATAATGTGATGAATGTTAATATGAAAAATATGTTCCTTAGGCCCCGTCTTAAACAAAACAAAGCGGAACAACGGCGCCCGGGTTAAATCATACGGTGTGTTGAGCTGTTCAATTTTAGCCAGCGCTTCCTGCGCCGTGCAGGTAAAGCGGGTTAAATGGACGGGCACTTCTTTAGCCAAACGGTGTGCAAACTTGCCGTTTACCACCGGGTAGTAAGAGCGGAATAAACGGTAGCGCGAAACCCAAATTTTAAGCGCTTCCTGCAAGCGCGCCGCATTTAACGCGCCTTCTATCTTAAACGTAAATTTGGCGTTGTAGGCGTTGGAATCCGGCGCCACTTGCTGTTCGGCCACCATTTGGCGTTCCGTATACGTCAGCGGCCATTCCGCGCGGGAAGACACGCAGGAAAAGGAGCGGATTTTGCGCCCCGTTTTGGCATCTATAAAGGTTAAAGAGCCGTCCAGGTTTACTTGGGCTTTGTCCGTGGTGTTGTATAAGAAAGGGAACAAAACCCGGTTGGCGCAGGCGGTGGTATAAAAGGGGTTGGATACAAAATTTTCCGTATGCAGGCAGGGCATATCGTAGGCTTTTTTGGCCATATACGCCCCGGCTACATAAATACAGCCGGTTTCCCCCGGCTGGCAGGGGGTTAAATCCGGGTGTAAAATATACAGGGTGGAATTTTTGTAATTTTTATAGGCCATATCATAGCCGTATAAAAAGCGGTTAATGGCCGCTAACGGATAAGAGCGGTTTTTTAGGGATTGCGCAAATTGTTGTTCCCGGGCGGATAATTCTTCCCCTTTGCAACGGTACAATAACCCCGCGCATTGGCGTTCCAAATAGCGGCAAAGCGCGTAATCCCGCAATACGTCCCCTTCGCGTTCGGACATCAAAAAGCAATCCCCGGGCTTGGAAGGTAAATCCACGGTGGGTTTTAATTTTTTGGTAATCGCCAAATTATTAAAATTGCACGATACAAACGAGGACAGCAACGGCAATGTTTTCAGGGCGGTAATTTCTTCCACGTCCGCTTCTTTGAACGAAAGGAAAAATTTAGCCATAAAATGCTTTTTGGGGTGATAGCCCTGCCGGGCGTTGCGTTCGTGGGCGGCATCACTTAAATACGCATCCAGGGACCAGTCAATTAAACTGTACCCCAACGCCTGGTAATAAACGGCAGGCGTACTGCCCATAATGCGTGCGCCGGTTTCCACCAGTACCGGGCCGCTCGCGGTTAATTTTACTTCACTATGGGAAGACCCATACTGAATACCTAAGGCGTCCAATACTTGAAACGTATAGCGGACGGCTTGTTGTATACGTTCGTCTAATTTATGAATCAGCCGGCTGGCCTCGTACATAGGCACGCCGCCGGACGTAAGCACTTTATTGTATAAGATAACATCCGTTAAAACGTGTTTGCCGTGGCGGGAAACACAGTTGACTACTAACTCATCCCCCTCCACATACGGCTGTAAAAGCAGTGCCTTATTAAACGCCCCTATACCGTCGTAGCGGTTCAAATAACAATGCTCAAAATAGGCGCGTATTTCCGCCTCGTTTGCACAGCTTTTTACGCCGTCGGTCCCGGCACTGCACGGCGGTTTAATAATAATGCGGCGGTGTCCGCTTTTTTTGAACCATTGTACGGCGGTTTCCACATCTTCGGTCAGTACGCAGTCAATATGCGCAAGTCCGGCACTTTCCAAGGCTTTTTGCATGAGGTATTTATCCCGGCGGGCATAAAGGAGTGCCGGGTTGTTTACGGGCAAGCCTAACCGGTGGGCGATTTGTTCGGCGGCAATTACGCCCGATTCCGTACCCGGAATAACCGCCGCAAAATGGTATTTTTTTAAGAGTTGTACGGCCTCCTCAAGCGTTGGGGGCATTACAAAGCATTTTTCGTATTTACCGGCAATTTGCCCGGCAATATACTTATCCATAAACTCCGCCGGGAGCGAGGAGGTTTTTTCAAGCCCGGAAGTAATATGGAAAGGAACCAACCCGCGCGCGCGTGCGGCCGCGGCGTATTGGTTCCCAGTGGCAAAACCGTCTACAATTAAAATGTTTTTACCGGACGTCATTTTTGGTGACTTCCCACAAATTATACTTGGATTCTTTCCACCCAATCCGGCGGTACAAGGGCACTACGGCCGTATTTGTTTTGGCTACATAAAAGCGCACGCCGATAATATCCGGACTTTTTTGGTAAAAATCCAACAAGTGTTGGTTCAGTAATTTGAAAACGCCCTGTTTGCGGTATTCCGGCAGAACGTATAAATCGGTAAGCCACATATAGTTTTTATCCTGCCAGGTACTCCACTCAAACACATACATCATTTGGCCTATCACTTTTTCGCCGTCGCACGCCAACCAATAAATGCCTTTGCGTTCGTCTTCCAAAATATGTTTCATACTGCTGCGCAGTACCGCTAAATCCAGGGGGTGGCCTTCCGATTCTAACGCAATACGGTTATTAAAATCCACCAATATATCTAAATCTTTTTCTTCGGCTCTGCGAAGTGTAAATTTTTTTTGAGACATAAAACCAGACACTCCTTTCTTTTTTATATTGTAGCTTTTAGACGGGGATAACTCAAAATTATTTTAATTTTTCCCAATTTTTTTGCTAACAAGGCCGCCCGGTTGTATCCGCGGGGGCTCCTTGGCAGGCGGGCGCCTCGGGCGTTTGTTTCAAAATGCCTGCGGGAACACGCCCAAAGCGGTTATCTTGTTTTTCACTGGGGATAAGCATAAAAATAAGCATAACCAGCCTGCCCAGAGAGGGCACCAATAAAATCAGCTGCCACCAACCGCTTAAACCAATGTCGTGCAAGCGGCGCGTGCGCAGGGAAAGCGGCAACAATAAAGCCGCTAAATAAGAGGATATAAAGCAAATAAATACACCAATCCAACCCATGCTTTGCTGGCTGCCCATATCATTAAACATCGTGGCCCCAATAAACAGGCAAATAAACATAATGGCAATCCACGCGGGCACGGTAAGCACCATTAGCCACAGGATAAAGAGCCAAAATTCCTTGCGGGTGGCACGGCCCTGAAAATCAAAAAGGCGTTTTAGCGGATTGATTAAATAGCTCATTTTGTTATTTCCTCCGCTTGGGTTTGTACGGCGGTTTCCGTTTCCCGCATGGCGCAAAGGGTGGTTTCTAACAGTTTATCCAACTCCCAACCCAGTAATTCGGCCCCTTTTTTAATAATATCGCGCGAACAGCCCGCCGCAAATTTTTTATCCTTAAACTTCTTTTTTAAGCTGGAAAGCTCCATATCCTGCGTGCTTTTGGACGGGCGCATTTTGGCCGCCGCGCCAATAAGCCCGGTCAGTTCGTCCACCGCAAAAAGGACTTTTTCCATTTCATGTTCCGGCCGCGTGTCTACCGTTATTCCGTAGCCGTGGCTGCATACCGCATGCACCAGCTCCGGCTCGGCCTGAATTTCCGCCAATAACTCGGGCGCTTTTTGGCAGTGCGCTTGCGGGAATTTTTCAAAATCTATATCGTGCAATAGCCCGCACAAGGCCCAAAAGTCCGCCTCGTCCGCATAGCCTAGCTGTACGGCTAACCGGCGCATAACAGCTTCCACCGTAAGCGCATGGAGCAAGTGGAACGGTTCCTGATTGTATTTTTTAAGTAAATTCAGCGCGTCCGCGCGCGTAATGTGGGTGGTGTGCATGGGTTCTCCTTAAAAATTATATTCGTCCAACATAAAAATAACTACGGTGGGGTCTTTTTGCATTTCTTGCGCCAAATAACGCTTTTTTAGGCTCGGGCGCTTGGTGCTGGAATAATAAATGGCTTTGCGCGTATGGGGAAAGTACGCCTGCAAATACTTGTATTTGCCAAAACTGCCTGCCACCGCCTGCGGTTGGTATTTTTGCAGAGATTCGGTTAGTTGCGCGTTTAATCGGGCGCGTTGGAGCGGGTCGTTGCCGTCCTCGTCAAATCCGTCCGGGATTTGCAAGAGTAAGGAAAAGCCGTATTTTTTTAACCGCTCTGCCGTCGGGCCGGGGGCGGCTTCAAACATAAAGCGCTCCGGGGAAATGTGAAAGTGCTGTGCCACCTGTTGCAAATAGCGCAAATCTTCGTCCGTCAGCGGGGTTTTTAAGTCCAGCCAGTAGGTTTTTTCTGCCGGGTGCTTGATAACGGCCAGTAAATCCGGCAGAGTCACAGCGTAGGGAAGTTCCGTTTCGTCGTGCGCCACAACCAGGTTGCCGTTGGGGTGGCGGAGAATATCTATTTCAAAACCGGGGTACAGCGCGTCTTTTTTGCGGGCGCGGTAGCGCGTGTTTACTTTATGCAAAAAGCGGGCGGACGGCGGCTGAAAACCGTTTGTAAGGGCCTCTTGTTGCGGCGGGGTGAGCGGGCCGGGTAGCGGGGCCGTCATCCGGGCGGCATAGCCCCGCATAAAAGGAGCGTACGCACTTGCCGCCAACAAAACGGCAAGCCATAAAAAAGGGGTAAATTTCTTCATATATCTATTTTAGCAAAATACATAAAAAGACCCCGGGTTTTACTAAAAACCCGGGGCCGTGTAAAGACAATTTTTAGTTTTGGGGTTGGCTGCCGAAGCGGTTTTCCCCGGGGGTGCCGGGCAAAACTTCAAATACAAACAAGATTAACCCGCCGATAAGCGGCAAAAAGCTAATCAAAACCCACCAACCGGAGCGGTCCGTATCGTGCAAGCGGCGCACAATCATAGCCAAGTTAGGCACTATTAAAGCTAACCACACCAAGACAATAACGGCGTTGCCGGCTTTTTCACCCAAAGCGGCGCTTAAAATGCCTATTACAATATACACCACACACAACCACAACGCATACAGCCAGAATTGTTTGCGGTTGGCGCGGCCGCTAAAATCCGCATAGTGTTTTACAAGCGGGTCTAACAAGTATTTCATATTCAAAAAACCTCCCTAAAATATAAACAACTTACCTAAAAGTATATAATATTTTTCCCAAAATTATTTATAAAATTTGGCAAATTCCTTAAATGCCTGTGTAATGGCCTTGGGGTCCGCCCCTGTGGGGAGCTTTTGATAGTTTTTATCGTAATGTTCCAAATAGCCGTAATTGTCTATCACGGAGAGGTTATCCCCGGTTTGAATGGCTTTTTTGGTATAACTGGAAATAACGGTATAAGGCCGCGGGGTTTCGTTCAATAAATCCGTGCCGGTGGAATAATCCCCGGGCGGATTAGTGCAACCTAAAATATGCGTTAAAAGGAACGGCACAATATCATAATGGGCGGTGCGGTAAGCCTTTTCCCCCCCTGTATGCCCCGGCCACCACATAAGCAAAGGCACCTGCGTTTGCCATTGGGCAAAATTGCTGTTATGCCCCCAAAAGTTGTGGCGGGTATCGTTAATTTCCTGCCCGTGGTCCCCGGTCAAAATAACCAGCGTGTTGTCGCTCAACCCTTGGGCTTTTAGGGTTTCAAATACTTGCCCCAAAAGGCCGTCTATAAAATATACGGCGTTTTTATAGCGGTTCATATAAGGGGTGGGGTCCGTATTTTTGGTAAGTACCAAATAGTTCATTTCTTCCCCCACCGGCTTAAATTTATCGCCCCCTTGCGGGAATTCCTGCCCGTGGGCGGCATCATAAAATAAAAAGCCGAAAAAGGGCGCGTTTTTATCCCGGTTTTTCAGAAAATGCAAAAAGTCCTTTTGCATATCTCTGTCCCGCTCTACTTTGGTAGTGCCTTTGGATTCTATCCGCAGGTTTTCTACCTGGGAAAAGATATTTTTATTAAACGCCGGGCTGTTTAGTTTGGAACTGGCAAAAATGCCCATTTGGTAGCCCTTGGCTTGCAGTTCTTCCATAAGGATAGGCTGGCGGGTTTGCCCGGTAAAAGAATCCCAATATAAATACGGCATGGAGTAAAAGAGCGAAAACACCCCGGCTTCCGTGGCGTTGCCGCCGCTTAAATGGTTGGTAAAATACCACGCATTCGCGTTTTTGTAAGCGGCCCAGGTGTGCGGCATTACTTCTTTAGTAAAACTGTCCGCGCGCCACGCATCAATTAAAATAACCAAAATGTTGGTTTTGGGGGTGGACGCACACTGCATGGGGTGCAACGGATAATTCAGTGTGCCTTTTTTGGGCTCCGAGTACGGCTCGCTTTTCGGCTCAAACCCCATTTTGCGCAGTTTGCGGTTGGCGCTTAACGGGTTGGCCCACGGCATATAAGACACTTGCGCCAATACGGACGGCACCAACATAAATTTCCCCCAGGCGTGTAAGGAGTGGTATGTTAAAAACGCGCCCAGCCATAGCAGACACACCGCCCAAACGGCTTTTTTGCCGAGCGTAATTTTGCGCGCCGCCCATAACAGGCCGTAAGTGAGCGCAAACACGCCCACCACCGCCAGAGCCAACATCACATAAGTAATGGCAGGAAAGACAAAAATTTCCCGCCCGGCGGGGCCGAAAAACAGCTCCAACATAGCAACCCCAATGTGAAAACGGTATTGCGTGAATACAAACGCATCCGCCGCAAAAAAGAGGGTAAAAACTCCCCCAAAGGCCACCGCGGCCGCGGCCCCGGTTTTGGGGCCCACCAGGCGAAAGGGCAACACGAGTACACTTAACCCCAGCGCAAACAGCAGTAAGTGCCCGGGCACCGACGATAAACCAAAAAAGAAACCGGGGACATCCCAATAAAATCCCCCCGTAAAAAAGTACACCAAAGAAACCAGCCCCCACAGGGCCGTATTTAAGACGATAAACCAGAAAAAATTTTTAGCGCTCATACTTATATTTTATAAAATTTCCCCCGGTGCGTGGCGGTAAGGGGCAAACACAAAAAAGGGAGCCTTGTTAGGGCTCCCCAGTAAAATAAGACCGCCGAACGCTTATTTGCGTTTTTTGGCTTGTTCAAAAGCCAAGGTAATCGTGGTCATATCCGTCACATCTTCCGGGCCGAAGTATTGGATAGGGCCGGGGAAAATGTACGATTCCGTAAGGGCCCATTCGCCGCGGTTTTTGGCCAAGAATTTGAACGGTTCGCCTTTCAGTTCCACCAAGGCTTTGCGGATAACCGGCTTTTCTTTGCCTTTGCGGCGTTCAATGTTCATCATCATGGTCAGCGGAATACCGCCACATTCCCAATCTTTGGCTTTTTTGGTCAGTTTGCGTACGGAAGACAAATACCCACTGCATTTGTTCAGCGCCAACACGGCGGCGTTGTAGCCCAGCGCGTAGGTGTAGTTGGCATCAAAGGTAGAGGGCACGCCGCAGCGGCCTTCGTAGCCGAAGAAGTGCGTAATGGCGGAAAATTTGCCGTTGTATTTGCCGGCCTTTTTCATTTCGGCCAGTTTTACGCGCAACATTTCAACCAATAATTTTTCGGTTTCAATTAAGGAAACCTGCACGTTGCCGTGCGGGTCGCGGTCCAACATTAATTGGCTGGCAATCCCGGCAGGCAGAGATTTCATCAGCGCCGCCAATTTGGCCGGCAGTTTGGAAATGATAAATTCTTTCTTTTCGGCAACCGTGTTCATTTTGGCCAGTTCGGCTTCGTGGTCGGAAAGCATATCGTTGAGCGCGGCAATTAATTCTTTCATTTCCGGGATAAACTCAATCAACCCTTCCGGCACCAGGCAGACCCCAAAGTTTTTGCCCATTTCGGCGCGTTTGGCAATAATACCGGCCAAATAATCCACCACTTGGGCGAGGGTCATTTTTTTGGCTAATACTTCTTCGCCAATCAAAACCACGTTGGGCTGCGTTTTGAACGCCACTTCCAGCGCAATGTGGGAAGCACTGCGGCCCATCAGGCGCACAAAGTGCCAGTATTTGCGGGCGGAGTTTACGTCGCGGCAGATATTGCCCACCATTTCGGCATAAATTTTGGTGGCGGTATCAAAACCGAAAGAGGTTTCAATTTGCGCGTTTTTCAAGTCCCCGTCAATGGTCTTAGGTACGCCGATAACGGTGACATCCACCCCTTGTTGTTTGAGGTATTCGGCAATTACGCAGGCGTTGGTGTTGGAGTCATCCCCCCCCACTACTACCAAAGCGTCCATTTTATTGGCTAATAAATTGTCTTTGGCGGCGCAGAGTTGTTCGTCCGTTTCAATTTTGGTGCGGCCGGATTGGATTAAGTCAAACCCGCCGGTGTTGCGGTAGTCTTTCATTAAGGCCGGGGTAATTTCAATAAATTTATTATCCACAATGCCGCTGGGGCCGCCCAAGAAACCAAATAATTTGTTTTTGGAGTTGGCTTTTTTAAGCCCGTCTAACAAACCGGCAATTACGTTGTGGCCTCCGGGGGCTTGCCCGCCGGAAAGCACCACGCCCACGCGCACGGCCTTTTTGGCCACGGCGGAATTGGCGCCTTTTACAAAGGTAATTTCAGGCAGGCCGTAAGTGTTGGGGAACATCTTTTTAACGGTGGCTTGGTCCGCCACGCTTTTGGTGGCTTTGCCCAATTTAGCCTTTACGGCCGCAGGGCCTTTTTGCAGAATAGCGGGCAGCACGGGCTGATATTTGCAGCGGTGCTGTTGCAACTTAGAACAAACGGATTTGGTTTTGCAAGGCATACTCTCTCCTATAAATATAAAAACCTTTTAATTATTATACAAAATTCCTTTCCTGTATTGGTAAACCCCCGCAAAGGGCTATCAAAGGGCCTATAAAAAAGGGCGGTTTTCTAGGTCCTTTGGCCCTTGCAAATAATTTGATTATGTTGGAAAATATATGTATAACAGCCGCTCTTTTAAGCGGCTTGTATTGTGAATATCATAAGGAAATTAACTCTACATGAAAAATATTCCCGCAATAAATGACTTGTTAAAAAGATTAACATGTCTGTCTGTTGCCATGAGTTTGCTGGTCAATTTGACTACCCCCGCTTTCGCCCAAGCCGTTGCTAAAGGGCGCAAAGTCCGCTTTTCCCAAGAAACGGCCGATAATATAGAACGCACCCTGCGCAAGAAAGCGTTTACCGCCGTGCGGGAAAGCACCGCCCTGCCGGGTGAAAACATCCGCCGCCAAATGCAAGACACGCAGGCCCGGTTGGACCGCGGCTCTTTGACGGATGCGGATTTACAGCAATTAGCGCAGGCGGATAATTTATTTAATCCGGTGGTCAACCATCAAAAAAATACGTATGCGGCTTTCCGCGCGGAATTTGCCAAAGAAACACGCAAACAGGCCGCCAAACAGCATGCTAAAGTAAAAGAAATGGCCGCCCAAGCCAAAAAAGATTTACAGGCCCGCGCCGATACCCTTAAAAAAAGCGGCTCTTATTCCCAAGACCGGGTGGACGAATGGCTCAAGCAAAATGTGGCCGCCGTGGACAGTTGGGCGGCGGAGTCCGGCAAAAAGGTGAGCGCGTGGGGTGAACAGCGCGACGCATTAAGCAAAGATTATTATGCTGAATTAGAAAAACAAAACCGGGCGGAAGCGGAGCGCCAGGTTGCCGCGGCCGTAAAAACGCTGTTTGCGCTGAAAGACAAAGCCTTGTTAGCCAAACGCAAATTAATTTCCTATTCCGTGCGCATTTTGCCGCTTAAAACGGCGGACGGAAAATCCTTTTTCACAGTACAGCAAAAACAGTATTTGCACCGGGAATATACCCGCCTGTTAAAACAAAAAAACTGCAAAGACTGCTCCGCCCATTTGTCGGCCGTTATGGGGCTGGGGATGATTTCTTCTTCGCGCGAAGATGCCAATTTAATAGAAGATTTTATGACGGCCCAGCGCGAAAGCATTTATGCCGTTCCGGCGCTTTTGGGCGGGGTGAGCGCATTACTGGCCATGAAGCAATACGGCGTGTTGCGCGGGTTTATTGCCAGTGCTACCCAACAGGAACGCGATATTTCCAATATAGATTTTTTCAGCCTTGCCACGCTGGTTGAGGTGTTCAAAAATATAAACGGGCAGTATTTGGGCGAAGTTTCCAAACATACCGTTTATCCGTTGACGAAAGACCGCTCCCAAACCGCCCCCATGGGCAACGCCTGGGAAGACGTGGCCCTACTACTCGCTAACGAAGGCAGTGCGCAAAGTTTGGCTATGTTAAAGGAATTTGGGGTGGACCGCTGTGCGGCGTGGAGCAAGAAAACCGTTCAGCTTAAAAACATTTACGAGATGGGCTGTTCGGGCATCCAGCCCTTTTTAGTGGGTGCGTTGGAAAGCGGCAAAAGCGGTGCGGATAACTACGCTCCGCAGGGGCAGTATTTGCAGGCCGGCCGCTATTTAACCGCCCAAGGCCAAGCCAAAATGGTTTCTGATGCGCAAGCGGCCGCCAACCGCGCGGAATGGAATAACCGCCGCGCCGTATTTAATAAATATGTATCTATTACCGGGCTGACGGCCTCCGGCGCGATTGCCCGCCACTTGTTCAACCAAAGTATGGGTGATTTAAGCGCGGACAGCGAACTGGAATTAGACCGCAAACTCTATAAAGTATATAAGGCCAGTGCCAAAGTGCGCGCCCCCAAACCGGGCTACGCTATTAAAGCCTATCAAAAAGGCAGTGCCCCGTATAACGCCAAGCGCGTGCGCCAAGACCGCTCCAACTGGTTCTTAAAAGCCGCCCAATACGGCGATATTGCCATTTTGGTATGGTGTTTGGTGGACTTGACCAAACTGGCCGCCAAAGGGGCCACGGTCGGGCGCGCCATGTTCAAAGCTATGAATATGGCCCGCAACGGGGCCACGGTGGCGGAACGGGCCGTTATGTTGCGCCGCTTAAATGTGGTGAAACCCTTGCGCACGTTGCGCAATATCCCGGTGCGTATCCGCAAAGGAATGGAACCCGTGGTACTGGCGCAAATGCCGCAATTTGCCAAAGTGCCCACGACGGCAGAATTATTAAAAGTGCCGGGTGGCTTTGTGCCGGCGGCGTCCAAATTAGTAGCTGAAAATTTGAAATTTTCCACGGCGGCGGGTACGTTATCCGTCGGCACGGAAGCGGCCAAACATCCCACGGTGTTGGGTGAGAACCAAGTAGCGGTAATTAACGAAGCGTTAAGCGCGGCCACCCAACGGGCGAATGTAGAATTTGCCAACCGCGGCAAATTGGCCCAATTAACCACGTTCAATGCAGATAACGCCTACCGCGCGGTTTTGTCTAAAGAAATTGGCAAAATTTCCGGCTTGCCGGGTTATAAACCGGGCGAAACGGCGGCGTTGGCGGCGGATATAAAAAATCTTAAAACGGTTCAAGTACCGCAGAATATTGCGGCTTTTGAAAACCGCTCTTTATTGGTAAACGGCCAGACGGACGGCTCCGCCGTTCAAGCGCTTTTAACCGGCGTGTTGGGCCAAGCTCCCACCGCCGAGCAATCGGCCTTTGCTATGCAAATGTTGGCGGATGCCACCGCCGCGGCCAATGCCCAATTTGCGCGGCGCGGGTGGTTCAAGCGCACTTTTTCGCGCGGTTCTTACAAAAAACTTTTGGTGAGCAATTTAACCCAAATAATGGACGCCGACCGCCGCATTTTTAATGATGCCGCCTATGGCAAAATCGGCCAGGCTTTATTAAGCGCCGTCAATACGGATAAACGCATTAAAGCGCCTAGCGCGCTGGAAAGCGTGGCGGCGGTAAAAGAGCCCAAAGCGCAAAAATCCAAAACCACGCAGTTAGGCTCTGCCGTACTGGTGCAAGGCGGCGCGGCCGAAGAACTGCCCTTAAACGTGGTGGCGGCCAACGGGGTCAGCGGCCTTGGTAAAAATACTTATCAGCGCGCCGTGTTTACCCAGGGCAAAAACGGCATTACCTTTGGTTTCGGCAACGATTTGGGCCAAACCGCTAATGCTAAAAATTTCAAATTAACCTTAGACGCGCAACAAATGCCGGAATTTATTTTGGCGGCGGAAAAAGCCGGTTTAAGCACGCCGTTTGAATTGAAATTAACGGCCTATAAAAAACCGTCGTCTTTCTCTTTTAAGAATTGGTTGCCGCAAAGCAAAGAGAAAAAATACGCCACGGCCGTGCCTGTACTCAGACAGTTGGAATCGGGCGAAACGGTTTCCGTACCGCTTACGCTGAAAGCAGACAGCTATTTAGGGTTGGAAAATGCCCAAATGATTATGTCCCCCTCCGGCGCGTTGAATTTCTACCGCGACGGACAATTACTTACTAATGTGGCGCCGTTCTCGTACGGCGTGCGCAAAACGCAGTTAAACCCGTTCTTGTCTATCGCGCGCCAAGCGCCGCAAGGGTTGCGGTTTAATATGAATGTAAGCCGCACAGGCAATAAATTAATCCCGCTGTATATTGCTACGGGGTTGAGCTTAAGCTCGGCTTCCTCCAGTTTGATTGCGCCGCTTGAAAACATTTACGGCGAACGCATTACGGAAACCGATAAGACTATGATTTCCCTGGCGTTGCCGTATATTCCGTCTTTACTGACTCCGGTGTTCTCCCCCTTGGTGATGAAAATCGGCGCCTTAAAAACGGTAAAAATGGCCCTGGGTACGGCGCTTTTCGGTATGGCTTTTGCGGGCGCCTCCGGCTTTTACGGCAAAGTAAACGAAAGCAACCTGCCCCCCATTTGGCCGCTGTTTGTATCCGGCGCGGCAATCGGTATGTCTTCCGCGCTCAACCGCTCCGGCCTGAACTTGCTGATTGACCGCATTGGCGGCGGCGGTTCTTTATTAACCAGTATGGCATTTAAGAACATCGGTTCTTTTGCTATGTTGGTTCCGCCGGTGGCCGCAAACTTGTTTGCCCCGGGGGCGACGGACTTTTCGCTCGCGTTCCCGGTGTTGGGGACGATTTCCGCCGGCTCTTTAGCCAGCTTGTATTTCTCCCGCATTGACCCGAATATCGGCAAAGTGGCCGGATTTATGAAATTCGCGCCTATGTCCGGCGGGTTTTCCATGCGCTCCGCCATTTTGGCTAAAAATGCCCGCACCTTGTTTAGGGACGGTTGGGGCGAAACGTGGGGCTCCTTGCGTATTTTAGCCAGCAAGGAACTCCTCCCCTTAACGGCCGCCGCGTTTGCCTTTACCGGGTTTGAAGCCGCCACCTTTAACAAAGCGGCCAACCAGTTAATCCGCCCGGAAGTGACCGACTTCGGTTGGATTAACGATATGCAAAAAGAAAACCGCAAAAACTGGGTGGCGTTAGTGACCAGCGGCACGGTGGTTTTATTCCCCCTGCTGACCCGCTTACGCGCCAAACCCATGTTGGCGGCCTTGAAAGACCCGGCCAAAATGGGCTCCGAATACCAACGGATGTTGATGCTTTCCTACGGTATGAATATGACGGGCAGTGCGATGATGATGCACTACGGCTTTGACGGTTTTGACAGCCCCGGTTTCCTGGGGATTGCACTGGTGGGCGTAGGTACGGCCAACGTGACGCAATCCTTGCAGAAATTGGCAAATATGAATGTGGTGCGCGGCGGGTATGTAGCCGCACGCACTGCGGGCCTGAACGCGGCAGAAGCCGCCGTGGTGCGGGACAAAGCCGCCACTACCGCTATGACGGTATTTTCCCTTTCCCAAACGGGGCTTGCGGCTATTCCGCTTACCGTCAGCCACTATACGGATAAACACATTCAGGCGGGTATTGAAGCGCGGAGCGACGTTCCGCGGACCTCGTTATGGATTCCGTTGACCTCTTTGGGGGCCAGCGCGGCGTTTGCCGGGCCCAGCATTGGGTTATTCCCCAAAGTGTTGCCTACCGGGTTATTCGGACTCACCAAAGGGCTGTTCGGCTCCTATTCGCAAGCGTTTACCAATGCGTTTGAAGTGTGGCGCCCTTCCACGGTAGCCCCGTATGGCGTGCCGGCGGGGTTTGTGCCTATGCCGGCCGTCACGGCGGAGCCTGCTAAACAGGAACCGGCCAAAGCTAAAAAATAAGTGTTGTTTTGAACGAAAATGAAAAGACCCCGGGTTTATTTGGCCCGGGGTTTTTTATGATATGGGGCACGTTTGAATATACTAATAAGGGGCCCGGGCGGACACAAAATAAAAAGCCGCCCCAAAGCGCGGAATATAAAAAACTTTCCGGGGCGGCGGACTTATCTGTTGCCATAAAAAAATTGCCGGCAATCAAATAATTTGTCAGCAATTTTGTCAGCATACCGACGATAAAAAATGCCCCCGGCGGAGAATAAATCTTTACGCCTCAAAAATACTTTTAAGTTTCTTGCAATATTACAAGCGTGCAAGGGGTTTCAAACTAATTTTTTTCAGTTCTAGGCGTGACGACGGGAGGTATACCGTGGGCACACGCGCGGCAGCGCGGAGGTATCCGACCGGAGGAACAACAACGAAATGGAAAAAATTAGGAAGAAATACCCCCAATAGGAATCGTCAGACGGTGTCCTTTTTCACTCGTAAAATATAAAAAACACCCTATTTCCCGTCGGAAATGATTACGCGCGGTATGCGCGCAAAGCGAACTAAAAGGAAATGCGCGTGTCAGCAAAATGTCAGCATAAAACCCCGTGCAGTCTGGTGCGGGGTTGGGGTTCTTTGTCTGCTTACTAACAGCCGCAGGACCGTTTTGGGTGTTCCACCTCATACATTTTTCGCATAGCATACTCCTCTTTTTTGCCTTTGTTCCATCCCTGTACTGGGCGCAAATAGCCTACCACGCGGCTGTAAACCTCACACTTTGTTCCATGGCAGTTAGCTTTCGCTTTTTTTAGTTCGGCAACTTCTTCTAGTAGTTCTGCTTTTGTTTTCATGAGTTATCCTCTTTTTTGCATTTTTCACATGCCAACCGGCAGGGTTCCCCTGTTTTCAGGCACATGTATTCCCAAAAATAGTGGTCGTATTCCGCGTGCTTGCATTTCATAAATAAACCCCTATCAGCACACCTACGCGGCCTTGGCCTACAAATACGCCGGCGGTCGTGTTGCGCAAAAGTCCCGTAAAATCGTCTAGGCGCCTATCCGCAAACACATAAGGGGCGGCATTTTGGTCCAAGCCTACCCCGGCGCCATAGCGGTCAAAATAGGCCAAACGTGCGCCCAGTCCGGCTTTTATATCACTACCCAATAACCCCTGCACCGCAGGACGAAACGTAAAACCCGCCCGTTTTACGCGCATGGTGGCGGGGCCGGCCAGCGGTTGCACCACATTGACCGACCCCTCCGGCGGCACATATTTTACGGTGGCCTTAACAGAACCGTCCGGCTGGCGCAACTTGGCTGTAAGTTTATTAGCCTTTATAACCACTTGGGCCGCGGCGGTTTCGGGCAAAGTGTCCGTCTGCGCGGATAGTTTATCCAGTTGCCGCGCCTTGTACCAGTTGGAAAATAGTAGCCCTGCCAGTAATAGCAGGGCTAACAGTCTAGTTAGTTTTTTCATTGGTCAGGGCTTTTTCCGCGCGGCTCATAATCGCACGTTTAATTCCGTCATAGCCGATTTGTGCCAAGGCCAATACCACCAGCCCGATAAGCACAGCCATAAGCGGCGTTTTGGCCGTAATGCCTGCGCCATAAACGGCTGTGAACCCGCAGAGCATAGCCCCGGCAAATACCGCCAAGGACCACACAAAGCCCGGCACCTTGAAAAACTTTTCTACCAAGTTTTTCGTCCACTCAATTAAGCCCACGCACGCAACCGCGGCCAGGCAGATAATCATTCCTAGTTCCATTTTTCACTCCTTTTTAATTCCGGCTGCTTTGCCGATATTAAATCCATTTGCCCGTTTCCATCATGCGGGCGTTTTCTACCGCTCGGCGGCCTACTTGCGCCGCCCATTTGCTGGCCAACATCTCTTTGGCGGCTTTAGTGTAGTCCCCGGCTTGGAGCGCGGCAATCATTTTTTTGAAGCCGCATAAATTCGTGAGCCCCAAGTTGTAGCACATATCCACCAACACAAAAAGGCGGGCGTCAGTTAGTTTCGGCCAAAATTGAAAAACATTTTTGACTTGTTTGAGCGCGATTTCTATATCCTGCATGAGCAGAAGTTCTGCAACTTCTTTGGAAATTCCCCGCTCCAAGTTGTGCCCGTACCCGATTGTAAGGTGTCCGGTTGGGCATTTGTACGGCAGGTATTCTAATCCTTCCCAGCGGCGGATATAGGCCGCGGCTTTTGCATTATCCATTAGTTGCCTCCGTTGTGGCGTTGTAAAATAAACCCTTTAATGGTTTTTACGTCGTCAAGGATAATATCCACCTTAACGTCGGTTTCCGTCATTTTGCGTTCGTGTTCGGCTACCATGCGCTCTAACTTATCCACCCGCGGAGGCAGACCGTAAATGGTAAAGCACCAAAAGGCCACCGCACCAATCACTCCCGCCAGCCACACCCAACCTTTTATTGTGTCTTGGTTCATAAGCTCTCCTCTTTTTTGGGTTCAGCCGGAGCGGATACCTCCGGCACCCCGCGCAACGGATTAGCCAAAGCCTCAATTTCCTGCGCCTTGGCCCGTACATAGTCACTTGCGCCGCTATTGTCGGCTAGGACCAGTTCACGCACCGCGCGGGTTAAGCCTGTTTTTTGCTCCAAAGACTGCACTTTTTCGGCGGTTGTAGGTCTGGCAATAGGTGCATTTTCCACAATGGTATATACTCCGTTCATGGGTTTAATATGTGCATTATTTGCGTTGCACCAAATAGCCGCCGCAACAGGATAGGTCTTGTTAAATTTCTGCCCGATTTTGAAAGTATTTTTTGTATTAGTATTAGTAGTCATAGTTATTGCGCTCCTTGCCCTTCAGCCCTCCAGGATATGTTTTGCGTGCCAATATCGCCAAAATTTCTGGCGGCCAAAGTCACATAACAGAAAGAGGTTGCTTCTGGGAAAAACAAGACAGACCCACTGCCATCGCCCTGTCCTGCTCTTCTGTAAGTCAAACTGATATTGCCGACAACTGTATAATTTGTGTTTGCAAATGGTTTGAGAAAAGTAATGTTTTGCTCGGTGGCGGTAACAATGCCCCCCTGTTCAAGCTTCCCACTTTTCCATTTTCTATACCAAGTAGGGTCACTGTCCGTGGGGTTTTTATAGTCTACTACATAGTCAATGTTTGCCGGTACATTGGATAAGTCAATGTTTGCCTTACCAACTAACGCGGCGGTAAATTCTGCCGCCTGTGCCGTACTGGCTGGCACTGCCGCATTGAAAGCGCAAACCCACGGATAAAGTGTAGTGTGTGCAGGTTGTACTGTATCGGCCGCACCATAGATAGCGTTTGATTTGGAAGCGTCAAACATAACGTGCGAGCCATTACCATTTCCGCTTGTCCCGCTCGGATTAGTAGGAGCTGTTTTATTAACTTCTAAAGCACCGCTCCAATTCCTATTCATATCAACATACGGGTCAATACTACCAGTAATATTCGGCAACCCAGCACCCTTTTGCGTAATACCTTCTGTGCTATTTGCCATTTTGATATAGTTGGCCAGTTTGGGAAGGCGCAACGAGCCGGACACCTCGTCCGCCACATAATACGGGCACTCCCCATAAGCAGTAATGGCAGCGTCATATTCGGCCTTGGTCTTGCACAGGTCAGGGTGGCTTTTTACCCACGTGTAAAAATCGGGGTACAGCGTGGATGCGTTGGTGTAGTATTCGCCCGTCCAAAGCGGCAAACAGCCGGGATTATCCGTTGCCAAATTAGACTGGCTGGGTACAATCTGCCCGATAGCAAGGCCAAGTCCGTCTTTTACCAGTTCCTTCCAATACTTACCGATATAACTAGCGTCCGTATTAAAGTTATAGGTGTTGTTAGGAATTAAAGACTGCAAAATACGGGCACGGCTTTTTTGGCTATCAAAAAGCCAAAGCACCGCATCCTTAGGATAGCCACCAATGGCATCACTTACTTGTTTGGAAAAAGTCGGCCACCAACCATTTTGAAAGGCAAAATAGAATTGGCTGTTCAAATTCATGGCGCCGTTAAAGTCCGCCCGCTCCGGCGGGATGCCGCCTTTATTAACCGGCATACCCGTAATGGGCGGGAACCCCTCTTGCAGAGAGGCTTTATTGGTCCCCGTGGCGGCGTTGGGAATGGTGTTCTTATCCCCTTGCGCCGCGAAAGGTTGTTGTATTACTTGCGGTGTTTGTTGTGTTTCCATAATTATTCTCCTAAAAATGTAATGGTAAAGTAAGCGGCACTACTGTTGCCGGCTCCGTCTTGCACGCCGGCTACTTGGGTTATTTGGAAGCGGGAATCCGCGCTGTTGGCGTAGCCTTGCCCACCGTATGCCACGCGGCTTTTTAAGAGGATTCCATTCGTGTTATATTTAAGATACTGGTTGCAGGAACCGTCCGCTCCATTCCCATTGCTTTGGCTAGTGCCTTCGTTTATACCAGTGCCGGACGGGCCGGAATTGCAATAACCACCTATGTAGCCATCCCCGCCGTAGCAAGTGTTATCATCGTCCACATAGCCGCCACCGCCGCTTACGGCAACTAAAGTTCCGTTCACATAAAAAGCTATGCCCACACAACCCAAACCATAACCCTTGGCTATGGCCGTAAAAACCAGCGAATCTCCACGGCGCAAGTTGGCTTGCAAAGTAGAAATACCGCCACGGCTAGCTTTATAACGTTCAGAATTGTGGCCCCGCCCGCCCCCTGCCAAGGCTATGGAATAACGGCCGGAAGACGGTGCCAAATAACGGCCTACTTCTATCAGTCCGGCGCCTATATTTTGTGCGATACCATAACGGGATGCCTGCCAAAATAGCGGCGCTAATTCTACATCCAATACCAAATCTGCCAGCGCCGTGCCGGAGCCGGTTTTAGTGCCATAGCCGTCGCGGCTTACTTCGTAGGAATAATCAAACCGTTCAGCAAAAAAAGCGCCTACGCAATTCTGTCCGTTTAACACCACCATACTATCTGTTGGGTGCGGGGCTATTTGCAAGGAACGGATTATTCTTTGGGTGGTATATTCCGCCTTTCCGGCCGCCACCCACGGGATAAAACCTGAACGGCTTACTTGACAGTTGTAATCCAAAGATTGTAAAAAATATACTCCATTTACTTGGGAGCCGTTGATAACCACCGTTGCACCGGCCGGAGCGGAGACCGAAAATTCCCGTACATTTATAACCGTATCGTCCGCAAGTACCCCGTTGCCGGAGTAGCTTTGGAAACCGGCTCGGCGCACCTCAAAAGTATAGGGCGTATTATAATCCAATGTTGCATAGTTGGTTTCGGCCCCGTTAATAATAACTGTGGCGCCCGCAGGAGCAAGTACGGAAAGTTGTTTTTGACCCAGTACGATTTCCGCATTAAAATCTTTATAAAAAACCCCATTATTGAAAGTTTGCAGGCCGCTACCGTTAAAGCCAAAAACATCTTGTCCGATAATGCGCACTTCATATCCAACGCCAGCCGGACGCGGCAAAAAATCCACATTTGAAAGCAACCATAAAATCTCGTCCGACGGACTTTGTTCAAACACAAAAGGAACCACCGTCATATCCAAATTATCCAAGCAATATACTTTCCCTTTAGAGCCAAAAACCACCTGCAACCACTTATTAACTTCCGGCGCGGTGGCCCCCATATTGAACTTGAGCAGTTGCCCTTTTAGCACCGCGCGGTATTGTTCATCGGTTAGTGTATTAAGCTGTCCGTCAATGGCTCTGACCTGTCTGGGAAAGTCTAAAATTTCCCCCCATACTTGCAAGCCGAACGCATCTGCCGTTTCCAAATTAAAAACGCGGTTGTACCAATACTCCCAAAATTCTTTTTGGTGTGCCTTGTACCAAGCCTCTTTTTGCAAAAGCAATGCACGCAAGGCCGGAGCATTGTTGTATTGCCATAAGAGGCATTGTTGTAAGTTGATTTGCGGGTCTATTTGCAATGTGTTCATATTATTGCACCGTCACGGTTATATTTTCTTGTGCCAATGTGGCTTTTTGGTTTACTTTCATAGCCAATACTGCCGTACCCAATGCGCCGGAAACTAACCCGACTTGCACGTTTTTTACAAACAAATCGGGCAAATACGCAGATATTGCCGAGGCGGCTTCAAATGGGCTGACGTCCACCCCCAAGCCAAGCCCGCTGATACCTGCTATTTCGCCATTGGCCCAAGCAGAAAGCGCGTCTTTTACACCTTGCTCTATATCTGCCGTCACGCCGGATGTTGGCGTTGCGACGCTTACGCTGATTTGAATGGGTTGATAGTCCGGCCGGTTAAAAGCTACTTGGTAGGGGGTGCCAAAATCCCCCACGACAGTCACTTCTTGCGTGCCGGTATAGCCGCAACCTAAACTTTTGTGTTGCCAAATGGCCTGCGCTATATCCTTATCCGAACCACCGTCCGCTACAATGTAAATGGAATGTGGCAAAATACTAATGCCATCTACCGTTTTTACAACGGATGTGTAATTTTCATCCGCGTAAACGCTCAAAACACCGTCCACATTTTTAACGGCGGACGAAATGCTGTTCAAAAGCGCCGAGCCCCGATACAGTTGCTGTTGCCGGCGTTTGCGTAAGGAAGAATCACTTTCGGTGACGGTACCCAATGCGGCCCCGGTGGGGTTATTAAGCGTTTCCCAACCCAAAACGGGGCTAATGATTTGTGTAAGCGTTCCGACCTCGCAAGGCACAGGGCCGCTTTCCTGCGCCTGAAAGTAGGCTTTTACAGTTCCGTCCGCCCCAATAACGGCATCGTCCGTTAGAGCGAAAGTATCGCCCGCTTGTGTGCGCGCCAAGGAACCGGCCGGAACCGTTGTATTGGGGAGTCCCGTTAAAGTGCATAATACCAACGTATGCGTTGCCCAGCGGCGCGTAGTGCCGGTTAGAGCCGTCAGCGCATCCAAAAACACACCAAAGGACGTGTCCGGGTTTAGGGCATTTGCAATTAAGGCGTTGTTATCCAACACCGCTTTGCGGGCCAATGTTTCCGCCTCTATCAGGCGCCCTTGAGGAGTTTCGGGGGACAGGTCCAACTCTTGCCCCAATGCGTTGGTAAACTCCTGTTCTACATTACTTTTCAGTTCTGCCGTGTCCGGCACTAAAACACCGTTTTGGGTGGTGTAGCCCATCAAATCAGCCATTTATTATTACCTCCCCGTCTTGTGTGGTTAAAACTGCGCGGTATGTAAGCACCCCGCCGGAAATCTGATAATCATACTGCGATACTTTTTGAGCGCCCGGAACCTCTAACAGCGTTTGCCGCAAAAACTGTTCAAAGAGTTTAGGGTCAAATTTATTGAACACTACATCAAAAAAAGGAATGCCGGATTGTGCCGAAAGTGGCACTTCCCTATATAGGGTGCGTGTTTTGTTGGTAGCAATATCCGCCCGCGCCTGTTTGCCTTGCGAAAAGGCCAAAGAGCCGGACACGTCTAAAAATATATCGTTGTTTTTGTTAATGGATAATGTTTTCATAAAACTCCTTGAAAACCTGCTTTTTTTGCGCTATACTATTAGTAGCTAGGGACGCCCGGGTTTTGGACCCGGTAAACCTCCCTAGTTTTTTATTTCGTTCAAATAGTAAAGCCTCTTTCCGTCCTTTCTTTCGCCAATATCTACTTGAGCATATCGTTCTTTTCCGTTTACTTCTATTTTCGCTTGAATATAATAAAATTTTGAAATACCATTCTCTTTTGGCACCGAGAGGGTTTTTCTACCAATAAGTATTCCGTTTTTAACAATGGCTCTCAACGCTGGAAATAAGTCTAATTTTCCATCATTGACATTTTTTCCCAATATTTCTTTTGCAGATGAATTAAAAAATTTAATTTTTCCTAGGTCATCTCGCTTTTCTTCAGCCCCAGCAAAATTCTCATCCCAAAAATCCCACGCCGACTCTATTCGCTCCTCAATAGAATTTCCAGAAATTTCGGTTCCTTTTAATATAGACACTGCTTTTGATTTAGTAGAGATTTTGAGTTCTAGCTTATGCTTGCTTTTTTGCTCTTCTGCTCCTTTTCCCCCAACTCCTTCCCCACTGCCGCCCACTTTACCAGGGCGGCCTTCGTGCCCGAAATTACCGCTTCCTTCCCCACCGTCCAAAGTGGCGCAAATGCTCCGCCAACGCGGGCCTATGGGCTGCCCCGGATATTTGGCTTGTAATCCGCGAAAAATAACCTCGTAGAGTTCTTGTGTCATTGCGGAACCCCCGTTGTACCTTGGCCGCCCGTCACCCCACCGTGAACATGGGCTTTGAGAGAAATTCCCCCCGCTATTACGTCCGCCCCGGAGGTTATTGTGCCTGTGGCGGTCACTTTGCCGGAAACAGACACATTCCCCGTAGCAGACAAATCCCCTTTTATGTTCGTGTTGCCGGTAATTGAAACCGAGCTGTCCGACAAGACCACTTTAACGCTACCGTCCAATTTTTGCCATACGGCACAACCTGCGTCAGCCACTTTGATTTTACCCATAACATCCGGGTAAAAGACGGCGTCTGCCAAATTGTGCAAACGGTTAGTATTGGCGGGAGAAATCACACCGCTGTCCTTAAACAGGCTAATATCCCTATCGCAAAAAATAACCCAACCTGTATCCCCCGCTTGTAAGGGGAAAGAGGCTCCGAAACCTCCTCCGCCGGCGGTACATACCGGCACGGCAGAAAGCTCGGGCAGCGTGACGGTTTCCCCATTATTAGAGGCCGAAGTAATTGCCGGAGTTAAGTCCACGCGATTGGCAGCCGAGTCAAAGCTCTTGACCACCGCCGGCAACGCTACGCGCAGCGACATTAGCAAAGAGCGCTTAAACAACGTCATAAGCCCGTCCAGCCCTTCCATATCGGCCGGATTAAAAGCGGGATAAGAGGGGTTAGTTTTTTGCGTCATAGTTTTTGCACGAAAGCTCCGTATAAAAAGGTTCCGCACGCAGTTCCCCGCGGTGCGTTAGCGAATAGATGTAATATACGCCGTTGGCGGCCGGTATTTGTTTGCTTTCCAGCCGGACCGGCTGACCGCATTTTAATGTGGGGTCTAAAAGCACCTTAAATTTAACACCGAATAAATCCGGCTCCGGCAGGCCGATTAGGCCGCTTTCCAAAGAAAATGTCTTTATCCACGTTCCGGCGGTCGGGGCGGTCATTTTTTCATCTTCCACCACTAAAAAACGGTCATCTTGGTATGCCACAATCTCGCCGATTTGGTTTAACTCTTCTATGGCCTTTGTCATGGGGCCTTGGTATTTGAACTGGTCCAGTTTTTTTTGTGACTTGCTGAGCCAGTTTAATTCCAGTTTAAGTTGTTTGGCTACTAAAGTGCATACCTGTTTAACACTTACGCCGCCTTTCAAATCCAACGTGACTAACTGCATATTGTTGTGATAGCCACTCAAACATTGGGCCGTTATCCAAGTGTCGGGTGGTGCGGAAGGTAAGGCGCGTATAATATCTCCCTCAAAAATTTGTCCGGCATTATCTTCATACCCCGCAAACAGGCGGATAACTTTGCGCTCCTTTTGGTTGCCGCCCAACGCATTAATCGTTGTTAAATACTCGGTGGTGCTTGTTTTTAAGTTGCAAATGGCAATTTCTGCCCTGTTCATGGTACTGCCGCGGCGCTTGGTAATGTTAAAGCGCACATTAAGTCCCTCAAAACTTTCTAAATTGTGCGTGATTATTTGGCTTTTTTCATCCTTTTGTTGGCCAACTTCCACCTCTACACGCGCATATCTTTTAGGCATTTTAGTTGTTGGCATTGTTCAGCTCCTGCGGGGTTAAAAAGTATAACTTGCACGTGTCCCCAAAGCGTGTATAGTGGGGGTACTCTTCCCCTGCGTCTGTAAATACAAAGTTTCCGTTGCGGGCTTTGTATGGATAAGGGATTAACAGTTCATTGGCGCGGCACAACAGCCCACTAATGAGCGGCTCATTGTTTGCCTGTATATCTGCCGTCGTGGCCCCCGTTTCCAACGTGCGCAGTTTAATCACATACGGCGTAGCGTTAAGTGTGATAGTAAACTCTTGGTTTGGTTGTTTTTCTAAAGGTATTTCTTGCATAAAATTATCCGAAAGTTTTTACATACAAATTGGCAATGCTCTGTACGCCATCCATTAGTAAAGAACGCTCCTTTCCCTGTTTTTGTCCGCCCTTGACGGTAGAAGCGTTGGAAACATGGAGAACATCCTTTTCCGCCAGTTGGCTGCTTTGGCCCTCTACCAGTAAGGCTTCCCGCAACGTGCAGTCAAAAGAAAGGCGGCTGACATTTTCAGCGGCTTCGCGGTGCGGAATGTCAGTAAACACCATATTCGGATAAACTCCGCCTTTGGTGTGTACGCAAACGAGTTGCCCGGTTTGTTTGAGCCGGCGCAGTTCGTCCACTATATCGTCATAGCGGTAATATGGCATGACAATTTGCAGGCGTATTTCCACCGGCATTTGCACTTGGTGATCCGCCACCACGGCACCGGTTTCCAAAGGGTGTTCCATAATACGGCTTGGCTCTTTGACGTCCGCATACATAATCACGCTATTTAGCCCCGCATACTCCGCGGCAAAACCTAAGCCGTCTTGTGCAGAGGATACCAGTAATTCGCGCGGGTTCTCTTTATCGTTCGTGGAAATAAAGACGTCTTTGCCGTTATTGGACAGAGCCAAGGCCCCGCCTACATTTAAGGCGAGGTTCGTCACGCTAAATCCCTTTCCGGCCATTTGGTCAATTTGCTGTTGAATGGTGCTCATATTAATTTGCCTGCGCTGTTGCCAACGCATCCTCCGCCTCTAAAATGCCGGAGCGTTGCAGCCCGCTACTGACCGCATTGACGGTCTTTTGCGGGTCTCCGCTTTCGGACACATTAATTTCTATTTGGTTATTAAAAATGGGAGATAACATCCCTTGCGTAAACCTATCCAACAGGCTACCGCTACCCGGAGACATCATAGACAAAATATTTTTACCTTTTTGGACGTTGCCGTCTTTATCCACCTTAGGCAACTGCCAAAAAAAGGTGCGCTTTTGGGCATCCGAAATTTTTTGCTCCATATTATCATGCAGCAGTTCCTTGATAAATTCCAACCCTTTGCGAATAGACATAATCATTTTCCACAAAGGTTCCAAGGCACTTTCTCCGCCGCGGGCAAACGTGGCAAAATCATCCACTAGCAATATGAGCAACCCACCCAGTAAATAGAGCGGGCCAAACGCGCCCAATATAACAGCACCTATCGCGGCCATAGCCAGTTTGACCTCGTCGCTATGATTGATTAAGAAGTCAAAGGTTTCTTTGCCCATTTCCGCCCAACGCTTGAAATGCGGGATTAAATCCCTCAAAAATTGCCCTGCCACCATGGCAAATGCGGCTTTTAGCTCCCGCAGGGAGTATTGGAAATCCTGCACGTTTTTAAGGGTCTTTTCGTCAAACGGGTTGTACTTTTTGGCTAAAGCCATTTCTTGCCTAAGGCCCCGTACGCCACGTTGGAGCAACCGGATAGTTCCTTCATCAAGCCCCAACATGCGGCCCATATCCATTTGCTCTGCGGCCGAGCGCCCTTCCATAGCGCGGGCGATATTTTCCAACATCTCTTCCGGCGTGGCTACGCCACCGCTTGGGCCGTAAAACCTCACACCATAGTACATGGCCGCTTGCGTTAAGCCGTTCTCTTCCCCGCGGCGTATGCCCATAAGGGACGAACTTAAAGACCCCAAAGAAGCAGCCATTCCGGCACGGCTGCCCCCTAAACGCTCCGCCGCCATAGCCAAAGCCGTAAAGCGTTCCGCCGCCACGGTGGCCGAATTAGCCATAAACAAAAGCCCTTCGCCTTGATTGGCAAAGTTTATCGTGCGGTTGAGTATCACGCCAAAGGCGGCCAAGGGGGCAAGTGCTTTTACAACCCCATTTTTTAACCCGATAAAGCCTTTTTCGGCCTTTTGGGTAAAAACGGCGCTGTTCCCCGCTGACTTGGCGGCCGAGTCTGCGGCTTTTTGCACGTTGGCAAATTCCTTAACGACGGCTTGTGAGCCGTTGGTTTCAAACACTAATCCAAATACATCGGTAATGGCCATAATTCTATCTCTCTTTGCGTTTGGTTATCGGCGTTGGGTTCTTTTTAAGGCTTGCTCGGAGGCTATATATTCGTTGTACTTAGAAACGGCGATAGTTTCCCAAATTTGCATAGCCTCTTGCAAGGTATAGACGGTCTTTAATTCTTGGTATGTGGCTTTGCCTGCCGTGATAATGTCCCCGATAAATCCGTCAATATTTCTACAACTTTCCGTTGGGCAAGAGCCCCTAACTTTGCGAAAAAATCCGAGGTCTTGCCATTCTGAAAAAAACTGCAGTTATGCTCCAGCGCGGCGGCTTCCAGTTTGACCAGCGTTTCCCAAGAAGGCACCTGATTATTAACTAATTCTTTAGTGGTTAGCCGCACCGCGCGGCCTTCCGGCTCGGTAATGCGCTCCACAAAGCTCATTAGCTTAAGCATAATCTCTTCGCTTACGGCATAGTCTCCCAGCCGCGGGATATTGCTGAGCGGATATTTGGTAATAATCTCACGCCCTGCCACGGCTGGGAATTTGCCTATGCGAAAAGTACATCCGTCAATTACTACTTCTTTGGGCTCCAACAGTTCCATATTTCTATTCTCCTTTTTCATTTGCAATTTCCGTAAAAAGAACGCCCCCTTTTGGGGAGCGTTCGCGGATAGGAATAGAGGAGTTATTTTGTCAATAATTCCACTTTTAATTCCATGACTCGTGTCATTAAGCTGCGCACTTCTGCTTCTAAACCCATTATTTCAGCTTCTATACTGATGATGCTTGAGCTAGGCGTTGGAGAAGGGACTGTAAAACCTATTTTCATAAGAAGCACCCCCACACAACGATAGCAACCAGTATTGACACACATACAATTTCTGGTATGGTCACTCGTGTCATTCTATATGGGCAACCTTTATTAATGCACAAGTCCATAGGGCTATAATGGCAGTCTTTATCCCTTATTTTGCATTTGGGGTCGCAGCCGTACTCTTCCATAAGTGCTCTATGTGCCTCAAATACATCTAATCCTTCTTGTTCTAATTGGGCCAGTCTGGCTTTTCCTTTTTCTTCCATGCGAGAAACTTCCAATTCTGCCTGTATTTTCATTTTTTTGTCTCCTATATAGTACCTTTAAGGTACTATATAATGCTACCATTTTGGGTCTATATTTGTCAATACCTTTTTGGTACCATTTAGTATAATATATAGGAGAATTTATGAAAACGGCAAAAATCCAAATAAATTTAAGACTTTTACCAGAAGACCACGCTAAAATCGTGCAGGTTGCAAAGTTTCACCGCGCTTCGTTCAATCATTTTGTTGAAGGATTAGTTTTACAAGCAATCCGAAAGCACGAGCGCGAACACGGCCCCATTTCCACGGAGGAGCAAAACTAGCCGCTCCCCCGTTCCTATCCGCTTACGGCAATTGTCAAATATCAAATACTTCCACCCAAACTTCGGGCAATTTACTTTAATTGATTTTGTTTTCAAAGACAAATTTGTATTCTTTTGTCTTAATGCGGCCGTCGGAAGATACGCCGTTGGCCGGAACGCCGGAAATCAGTTTTCCGTTAGAAAAAATCTTGCGGGTGCCGTCCGGGTAGGAGGCAACCAGCGTGACCAAGTCCTGCGCGGAAATTTTACCCTTGGCCGCGCGGTTCATATCGTAGAGAATACCCAAGTTTTTATCCGCGTCCGTATTAGGAATAACGTTTAACGTGATTTCCAACGGTACAGGTTTGGTCCAAGTGACAAGGTCCCCATTAACACCCATGCCATAATCGGCAATTTGAGTGGGCGGAAAGTCCAACGGGTCCGCATTGTCTGCAAATTCGCTGACTTCAAACCCTTGGGGATAGGTCGGAACAGTAATGACCGTTATTTTTACGCCGGTGGCGCTGACATCTTGCATAGTTTTTTTCCTCCTAAATTAATGTATGCGTGCCGGTGACTTTGCGCACGCTGTCGCCTTTGGAATAAACCAAAGTGTACTGGTATTCGTACACCGTATTGACCCCCGTAGTGACGGGTACGATTTGAGAATACAGATAATAGCCTTCCGAATACACGCTTAGCCACGCGTCTTCGTCGCCGGTCAGGCTGGTAATATAGGCCTTTTGGGTAGAGGTTAGCGCTTTGCCTTGCGCAATAGTGCCGTTCTTTTTGGCGCGTTCAATTACGCCTTGCAAGAGACCGTCCCCAATAGCCTTGCCGGACGAGTTGGCAGGCCATTTAGACACAGCCAGTTGGTAGTTCAAAAATTCCACCGTAGCCGCGTCTTTAAGCCAAAGTTCATTCATAAAAACGCCCATGTCTTCCACATCCCCTTGTAAACTGCCGGGTTGGAAGAAGGCAATTTGCGTGCCTGCTTGTTGGGTACTGCCGTAAAAGTTGACACGCGCCGCCGTTAAAGCATCAAATTCACTATCCGTATTGACGGAAGATTCCACGCCGGAAAGCTGTTTATACATATAGTTTTGCGTACCGTTGACGCGGTTAAAATTAGTGGCGGCGGCCACGCACGCCGGCACCAACCACGCCAGAGAATAAGGCGTAAACGCATCAGCAATTAAGGCCGTGCCGCTAAAATCTTTAACTAACTTTTGAACCGTTTGGTAATCTTCTTTCGCCACCGGTTGCAGATACATGCCGCCTGCCAAGTTTTGCGCTTGGGTCCACTGGGCAATTTGCACAATGGCTTCTTTTTCCGGCTGATTCAAAAAAGCAAACGTGCCGTAATTGTTAGACAGACTTAACGATTCGGAAAGCATTTGTCCGTAAGCCGTAGCACCAACCCCTTGGGAAACAACCGGGGCAGAATTTTGGTCCATTTTAAGCATAGGGCTAATATCTGTTCCACCCGTTCCGGCAGTAAGAGCCACAATAGCGCCCGCCGCAACTTCCCCGCCGGTTAGGGTAAACACGCCCTGTTCTGCATCAAACGCAAATACGGCTCCCGTCCACATGGTACTGGCAGTTTGGGCGGCGCGAATTTTGGTTTGCACGGCTTGCGCCACATCGGCGTAAGACTTGGCGGAAGAAAAATCCAACCCGGAAATTTCCGCCGTAAGCCCCGCCATAGACAGGGTGAAGGCTCCGTCCTTGACGGACTGAAAAACGCTCAAAAGCGCCGGTGCGGAAGATGCCCGTACAAAAGGTGCTTTACCATTAGAAATATCCGCGCAAAAGCTGATTTTGGAAGGGCTTTGCTGTTGGCTGCTTACAAAACCAAAGTACCTTTGCGCAATGGCATATTCGCGGCTGTTAAAGCCGAAGTAATCTCCAACCCCTGCGGCGTTTTGGAACTCCAACACCGTGCCGGTAGGCATAAGGTTATTGGTAGTGTATAAGCGCAGGATAGGCTCTCTGGCACTAACGGCCGCTTGGCCGCCCACGCCGGATGTTATAGCTACATACTTGTTTTGGCTAATCATCTTATACTCCTTTGATTATTGGCTTCGCCGAAGTAATGTCCGGCGTTTGTTGCTCGTACGTCTGTTTGTAAATTAAATCCAATGTAAAATTGGGCAAAATTTGGAACGTGTCCGTCTCCGTATCTATGGCTGGAGTGACAATTTGCCCCACGCGCAGCACATTATATCCCTTGGCCCGCAGTTGCCGCGCCGCCGCGTCTGACATGAGCCAATTGCGCAGGCGTTTGAGCACGTCCCCGGCTCCGATAGTGTCGGTAGTGTCCGTCACTTGGGCATAGCGCACGGCGTCAATTTGCCAAGTGCTTTGTACCAGTTGCCCCCCGTTTTCCGGCTTAAAAGAGCATACTTGCAGTTGCCCTATCAGCGTTTCCCCCAAACGGTGCAACAAAATATAAGGCCGCTGGTAATGTCCGCGCGTGGGCTGATAACTCTGCAAGACCGGCCAAGGCGCAAACTCCGCCAAACCCGCCTTAATAAAAGTAATCAAATCAGCCGTTATTTGGTTGTCCGTTTTCATTGGCCGCCTCCGGCGTTTTATTTTCTTCATCCGGCGTGACAATAACACCGTTCCAACCGTCAATATGGGCCCACGGTGTATTGCGTAGCACCTTCCAACGCCGCCCATCAAAAATTAAAATATCCGGCGTTTCCTGTTTATCTAGCCCTTTCATGGGCACGCTGGCATATACCGCGCGGTATTCCCGCTCAAAATTAAGCCCCAGCTTTTCATACTGCGTTTGTTCCAAGGCTTGTATGCTGCCATAGCATTGCACCGGGGCGGCATACTCATTGACAAAGACTCCTAATCCGTTGACCGTCTTGCCCTTAAAAGCGCAGTATTCAAAGGGTTGCGTGGGGATTATATCAAAGGCTTCTTCCAGTAAATTGTTTAGTATCATTTATCCCTCGGATTGACCTCGTACCAAACTGCATTGACCAATTCCAATGTATCAAGCAGCGGGGTGTTTTTGCCTTTTTTGCGCACCGTGGACGGCGCATTGGGTGCAAACAAAATGGAATTATTCATCACGCCCTTAATGTCATCGGCGATTAGCGCTCCTAACTTGTGGGGCACGGTGTTTCCTTTTACCTTTCCTTCCAAAACGCTTTTGGCCAACTTCCCGGCCTGTTGCACCCAGTTTTTGCTTTTCAAACGTCCTGTAAGGCGCAGCATAGGCCGCGGCGGGATGTACGTCTTTTTGCCTACTTTTACGCCATATTCCATAACGCAGGCCAGTTGCGCCATCGTCAATTTGGTGTCCCCGTGTTTTTGCCCCGGACGAACCCAACCAGCCATAATGCGGACATTTCCCAAATCGGAAACGCTCTTAATAACTTGCCGTATTTTATCGGTCCTTTTTATTTTCATCTAAATACGTTCTCGTCACTACCGCCGATATACCAACCGGCCCCCGTCACGCTGTTAAGCAGAAAAAGCAGTTCTGCGCCGAATGGGGTTAAATTGAGCCAATAATCGTACTGGTCCTTAAAAGGCGGAGGCGTAAGCGTCACGCTGACTTTATCCACGCTGGCCCCCGTCTTTATGCCGGTTCCGGTTTGTCCCTTGCTTAAACGGTCGCGCAAGAGTTGCAAGTGCCCCGCCATAAGGTACACCGCATAAACGCGGGAATTTCCTTTTAACGGCCCCAAATCAAGCGGGGAAATGTAATTCTGCGCATTATCCAAATCCACGGACAGTACCGCGTTTGGGTATTTGGTCGTATCGGCAAAATACGGCAGTTGTTGGCGCATTCCGTCCACCGTCACAGTAATTACATTCCCCGCCATAATTATTTACCTCTGCCGGCACGAGGGGCTTTTCTGCCCTCTTTCGCATAATCCGCCGGAGTACGTTGGGCGGATTTATCCTTGGTGCTCATCTTTTCCGCCGTCTCTTCGGCCTTGTATTTGCTGTCGGTTTTCACAATTTTAAGGAATCCTTTTTCCAAATGATTTTTGAAACCGATATTTGTTTTGAGGAGTTCCAAATCTTGCTCGGAAACTTCCGTCACGGCCCCGTGAGGGGTTAGCAGCGTTTTTTTATCCGTCACATTAGCGCCGCCTTTAATTAAAATTTCTTTTTTAACGCGCAACACATTGCCGCTGGTTTTTTCATAAAAAGCATAGCGGTTGTCCGCGCTTAAAGAACTGACGATATAAGGCATACTATTCTCCTGTGTCCTATCCCCGAGCTGGGGCGGAAACCCGCCCCGAGCCCGGAGAATAGGGGCCCAAATTAAATACCGCTCAAGCGGTACACACCGATAGGCTGTCTGACCATAACCCCGGCGGTGGCGTTGGCAAAAAACTCTTCGTAGCTTTTGCCTTTGTTAAATACGCCCAAAAAGCGCAACACTTCCGGCACATACTGCTCAACGACCTTCTTCCCGTTGATTTCATCGGCAACCAAGTAGGCTACGTTAGCCGCGCCGTTGGCGTCGTTCAAAAACACGGTAGATTTGACAGTAATGCGCGGATAGGTGTCAGAAAGCCATTTGGCCACAGAAACACCGTATTCGCTAGTCTTGTTGAGGTACTGTTCGGCTTCCAAGGCCACTACCAACGTAGCCCCTTTGGTTTTGGGGTTATACAAACCCTTACTGGAATTTTGCAAGCAGGCAATCATAGAAAGCACATCAGCTTGAATTTCCAAGAAGCTCTTGTCCGCCCATTTGGTGCTGGTAGCACCGGCGTTGTTGGCCGCCGTCACATAGGCAGGCAGGTTGGGGTCGTTCAATAAACCGTAGGTTTTGTTTGCTCCGTCCGCAAAGCCATTGTAAGCAATTAAGTTGCGTTCAATTTCCAACGCGGTGGCGCAAGCGGCGCGTTTTTCCTTGGAGGAGTTCATGCGCATTCTGGCGGCACGTTCTTCTTCCAATACGCCCACTTCCATGCTCTCTTCAAAGCGCACAATGGTGCGGGCTTCAAAGTTCACGTTCCAAGAGGCTAAACGCGGATTGGCTAAATCGCCGTACGGGTGCGCTTGCCCGATGTGTTCCACAATGGGCTGCACGATTTCTTCATCGGCAAAAGTGCCCACCGTGGTTTTACCGATAATTTCATCGGCGTCGGTCGGCACGGTGGCTACTTCCACGATTTCCGGGTTCCACCATTGCAAAAACTGCACAGGCGTAGCCGCAGAGGGCGTGGTAATACCCGCGGGGCCGGTGGCGTCTTGGGCAAATAAGCGGCGGTAATCAGAGAGCGCTTTTTGGCTTACGCCGATACCCAACTTGCGCAGGGTGGAGTCTTTCGTTCCGGCATCCATAGCAAAGGGCCGGCATTGTGCGGGAGAGAATCTTTGAATAATTTGAGTTTCTTTCATCTTTTATACTCCTTATGCTCCGGCCTTGGCGGGGGCATTGGCAAAGCCGTTGAGTTCCAACACGGCTAAGCCGCCCGCCGCGGCGGAGTAAAAAACAAATTTGGCATTGGGGATAAACGCATAGCCGGAGCCGGCAGAAGTTGCATCGGCTGCTACCCCGCTGATAGCCCCCGTAGCGGTGTTGTAAACCGGCAAGGACGTTTCCGTCACGGCGGCAGCTACAACCACAATCACATGCCCAAAAGAGCAGAGCGTGCCGATTGCGCCTTGCGTTAAAGCCAAGGACGGATTCAACCCGCCACGTAAGACTTGCTCTTTAGGGTTGACCAAGATACCGGCAAACGCGCCGGTACCACCGGGCTGGGCTTCCCCTTCATTGGCCGTAGCCGTAAAGGCATAGCCTACGGTCGGCACCGCGGCGGCATTGTTAGCCAGCTTATAGGTGCGGTTTCTGCGCGGGGTATCGTCGTAAAATTCCCCCGGCAAGCCGAATGCGAGTTTGGTGTTTACATTCTTTTGAAAAGACATAGTTATTTGTCCCCCTTCATAAAGGCCTCAAACCCTGCGTCCTTTTCGTCAGTTTGAACATTGGAGTCCATAGACAGGATTTGCACGGGTTTTTGGGCTTTAAGATAACCCTTTAGCACGTCCACGGCTTTATCGGCCGGAGTACCCTTGAGGTCATCCAATTTGTCGCAGGCATACTGGGCTACCTGCGCTTCGGTCATAGAAGCGTGGTCAAAAGTGCCCACGAGCGTGCTTACTTGCTGATAGAGCGCATCGCGTTGCGCAATCATCTGCAACAGCTTGGCGGGCAGTTCGTCCACCGCTTTTTCCATACCGTTGACTTTGTCGGTCAATTTGTCGTCCGCTTCTTTGACTTGCTTAGTTTTGAGCGGGTCCGCGTTGTTATCATCCGCAGAGCCGGCAGAACTAGCGTTATAGGCGATTTTTTCGGCTTTTTTGAGTACGGTGCGGAGGATTTCTTTATCTACCTTGCCGTCCAAAATGCCGCCGATTTCGTCAATCAGCGCACGCTTATCCACGTCCTCATCCTTGGCGGGTTTATCGTCCGCAGGCGCGGCCGGAGCCAAGGTACCGAGGATTTCGGCCAGTTTGCCGTCTTTGTCCCCCGCTTCGGGGTCGGCGAACAGGGCCTTGATTGCCTCAATGGCTTGTTTTACTTTATCCATTTCGTTCTCCTTTCCGGGGGCGGCGTCTTTACCGCCAACCCCGTGATTTGTACTGCTTACATCTTCTTCTATAAATAGGTTCATGCCGTCGGTGGCGCTTTCCAACATTTCGGATATGGTCATTTCGGATAACTTTTTCATAAAATTTTTCCTTGTATTTTGGGGATTAATTGGCTATACTATTATTAGCTCCAGCCGCGGCCCGCACTTGTGATGTGGTGTCCCCAACGGCTGGGGTTTTTATTTTGGCAATTCCAAGTCATAAAATTTTCTGCCATCTCTGTCTTCCCACACCAACACATTTACTTGCAAAGCTCTGGCTCTGTCTCCAGTTCCGATTTGCACTTTACCCGTCACTCTATGGAACCGAATTGCGCCGTCTTGGCGCAATTTATGTAAATCTTCTGTTTTTACATCACTGCTTGTATCAAGTATCTTTTTTAGCGCTACCACCATTTTTAATTTGTCCGGGTTCGCGGAAAAGTGCCCAAATTCCTTTTTACCTTTCCGGCTAAAAAGCACCTTACCCAGTTTGGGGTTTTGCGCATATTTTCCCTGTAAATTGTTTTTGTAATAATCCACAGCCTTTTGGCGCAGTTCCTTAATGTCTTTATAGTCACCCAGTTCGTTGCCAGTTATTTCTATGGGGGCAGAAGAAGCGCCTTGTTGGGTCCCGGTTTCGGTTTTTTTGCCCGTACCGCCGCCGGAGATAAACTGTCCGTTTTTGGAGCTGTGGTTTGGGTTCTCGTCCATAGTGCCCACAATATCCAGCGCGTCAAACGCCATGGCGTCCATAACGCGCACATCGTGCCCCATGCGCCCATTATCCACCAAGGCAATATGGTTGCCTTTTAGGTCGCGCTGCACGGCGTCATAGTGCATACCGTTGTACTGCCCCGGCGTTAAGTCATACTTGCAAAAATACCCCAAGGACAGTTCTTTTTTACCGTCCTGTATTTCGCGCTTTAACTGTTCAGAAAAGATTTTCACATCCGCAAACAGCGTGCCATTTCTTTCCTGTATATCTTCGCCCAATACCCCATGCACACCCTTTTGTTCGGCCGGAGTAAAATCAGGCCCTAGCATAGTATGGTCATCAACCAAAGGCACTAGCTTAAACGTGTTAGCGGCCTTTTTGATTTCCTCTTCCGGCCGATACACTTGATAAATACGGTCCGGCTCCAAAGACGGGCTAATTTGTTTGCCCAAATACGGGAATATCCCAGCCTTGGTTATTGGGTTGTTTTTAATGAGCCAAAATTGGTTATGGTCTATTTGTTTCATAATTAGTCAAACTTAATCACCGGGCGCATACGGCAAGTGCAGAAAGGTAGTTCGCCTGGTAAAATTTCCCGCTCTATGCCTTGGGTCTTGTCATAGGCTTTTTCGCCCATTTTATGTACGCTGTGATTTAGTCCCCCTTTGCTTACATCTAAAATATGGTAATGACGCACCGTCTTGGTACCGCCGCCGTGTTCCCATTGCCAATACTGCAAACCTGCCTCTTTCATGCGGGCGCGGGACAGGGCCTCATAAGCCTTGTGCGTTTGGTCCCGGGCAATATTGCGCGCCCGGCGCTTTCCGGCAGCCCCGTATTTAAGCAGCTCATCCCGCAAGTAGCCGGAGCCTTGGCCGTCTATAATAGCTCTATAAACCGCCCCTTTAATGCGCGTAAAATATTCACTCTGTAAAGAGCGGATAAGGTTTACATTTTGGTTTACGGAACCCTTAAAATCCTTTAATACCGCGCCGGATAGCGTGAATGTCTTTACCGGCACAAACGCTTGTTGCCCCACAAACCCCGCGATACTGGCCCGCAAAGCGGCAGAAACGCTACGGTTCTGCTTGCTTACCATAGCTTGCCCCAACTCTTTGGCCTTGCGCTTAAACAAATCTTCATAGTAGCGTTCCAGTTTGCTAAGCAAAATGCGCTCCTGGCTTTCCACGCTGCCGCCCTTGGCAGCCACCGTGCGGAAGATTTCCAACACTTCCCGGCGTGTGCGCTCGTCCATTTGGGCCACCAAGTCGTTAAGTTCCTTGGTGTACCACGTGCGCACGCCCGCGTTAGGGATAAGCGGTTTGCCGACTAAGATTTGTTCTTTTTTCTTTTTGTTCATAAAAATACTTGAAAAATCGCGCTTTTTGCGCTATACTATTTATAACCAACCACTAGACAGCAGAAAGTCGCCCCAGCTGCCAATTAATGGAGGGAACTAGGCAAAACCTAGAAGGCGTCCTCCCTAGTGGTTGGGTTTTTATTTGGTTTCTTTTGCTTAAAACCAGTGAGAACAAACCGAATATCTTCTCCGTAATATTCCGGCCTTACTATTGCCATTATCCCTTTGTGCCATATTTCAAAATTGCCTCTTTTACTTCTTTGCAATTCGCCGTTTTCTACAGTGTCCGCCAATTCGGTTAAAACCTCTTTGGCGGGATAGGGATTTTTTTCGTTTCGGCTTTTAATTAAATGACATAAACCTTGCTCTTCGTCTCCCCATGCCAAGTCAATATCCCCTATATCCTGTCTGGTAAAGGCTCCTTTGACGTGCCCCTGTTTTTCCTGTAAAAGTTTTTCTACGGCTTCCTGTCCTTTTACGCCGGTGTATTCTTTTCCTAGAAACTCTTTAAGGGTTTTTTGTTCCTTTTTTGAAGTGCTTTCTTTTTCTCCGCTCCCCGAGCCGAACTGCCCGTTGTCCTTGCGCGGGTGTTTGTTTTCATCCCATTCGTCTGTGCCTAAATTTGGCGTTTGCGGGCCGTTCTCATCGTCCGGCATATCCAAATCCTCCGGCACCTCTTCTGCGGGCAATTCCGGGTCAATGTCGGCATATTTGCCGCCCTTTTCGGCACGCAAGGCTTTGCGTACCTCTTCCGGGCTTAAAATGCCCGCCGCCACCAAGGTAGAAGCCGCCTGCGCTTGCAGGTTTTCCACGTTGGCTTTTTCCTGCTCGGTCGGCATATCTATCGGGTTAAATTCGGTTATGATTTCTTTTACGCCTTTAACTAGCGGAAAATCGGCGCGCATAGAAACCGCATTTGCGCGCTCTATGAGCGGGCGCATCGCCTTTTCCTGCAAGGACTGTAATTCTTGGTTATAGTCCTTTATGGTATATTCCCCGTTGTTATTTAAGCCTTTGGGGTCGGTTTTTAGCAGTTTGTGGGCCGGTATGCGCGCTATGGCCGCCACCAGTTGGTACTGCGACATAATGACCGCATCCAAATCAGACAAAGAGGTGTCAATTTGGTGTACGCCGCTCTTTTCCCCTTCCTCAGTAAAATAGATTCCTTGGTTGTCCCGCCCGAACGCGAGAGTTTTCATCAAATCCCACGCCAGTTTGGGTTTGGCGACCAAAGTGAGTAAGTTGGTCGGCACCACCAAAAGCCGTTTGGTAAGCGCCAAAAGCGGGGCTTCGTTGGCCGTTCTTTCCGCCGCGTAAACGCGCTCGTAGAGTTCTTGTGAAAGAGAAAGGCCCCCAAAGAAATAAGTCGGTTTTAGCATATCCGGCACTTCTTCATGCACTAGCTTTATAATGTGGCTGGCGTGAATGCACCCCAAACCGTTGATATGGTAATAGGTCGGCTCGTAAAAAGTAGGACTGGACGGATTATTTAATGCGCCGGCGCTCCATTGAGGAGTGACCCAAATAGGGTCTATTACGCTAATCCCCTTAAAACTGCCGGGGCGCACGCCGTCCAAATTAAAAGGTTTACTGTAATCTATGCCGTCAATAGCAAAAAGTGCGTAAGAAACACCAAAGGCACGTGAGTTTTTTGTATGTTGCCGGCATTTATCGGCGAGGTGGTATTTTTTAAGCGTGGTATTGGTCAGTTCGGCGCTATCCACGTCTTCGCCGCTTTCGCTTTTAATTACATTCTTCCAACCGGGGCGCACCGCGTCATCTGCCGGAATAGAACACGCATTGGCAATAAGCCAGTTTTGATTGAGCAAGGCCAAGATTTGCCAGCCCAAAAAAGAGTGCTTGCCGTAAAAACGGAAAATTCGGTCATCGCTACGCGCCGCGTCCGTCACAAGACCGCGCATTTGGGAAAATCCAAAATCCTCGTCCATGGCGTGCGTGCCCGTTTGCGCGTCGTACATGGCCGCCTTTTGCACCGGGAAAGCCCGGCGCAACATCTCGTCCTGTTCTTCACGGGTTAGCTTTTCTTCCGGCAAATAATCCGCCTGCTCTTGTTGCATTTGCAAAAAGCGGTCAAACGCCTTTTCCGGCTTGGGGGCCGGAGCGGTTTTTGCGGGTGTATTTTTTCTAAAAAAGTCTGCTAATTTTACCATGTTAAAGTATCCTTACAAAGCCCATAGCGCGTTGCGTCTATGCTATGGTTATTCTTGTCCGGCGGTTCGTGTTTCCATTCTCCGTTTCTGTCCCTTTCCAACTCATACAAACTAAACTCACGCCACGCATTTGGGCAACGGTGCGGGTCTATATAAATGTGCGATAGCCCCTGCAAAAACTTAATACCAAACTCCACGCTCCCCGGCCCTTTGTCGGCCGCTTTTAAATAGACCCCGGCGTCCTTAAATTCCCTGATACTCTTGGGTTCGGCGCTATCGGCATAAATCGGCGTGTATGGGTCTGCTAGTGCGTCCACCTTATCTATGGCGTCACGGTTGCTTATGCCGGTGCCGTAAATCTCGTCAAAAATATAAACATCCCGCCGGGTGGAATCGTAATGCAATTTAACAAAGCAAAACGGGTCATTTACATAGCCCCAGTCTAACCCTTGGCGTAAATTGTCAAACTGGGCAATCTCCTCGTCCGTCATGTTCCGGCTGCACGCATTGGGGAATATGGCTCCGCCCGTACCTGTAATTTCCCCTAAAAAAATATGCCGGTAGAGTAGCTCGTTTGTTTCCTTTTGGTGGTTGGCCTCTCTCAAAAAGGCTTCCCCCAACCACTCTTTGGGAACATCCAAATAACTACTGCTTGTGACAAGCCGGTCAGCGCGCGGGGTGTTGGCCTGCGCGTTGACCCAGTTGCTTGCTTGCGGAGGAGGGTTGTAGGAATAAAAATAAATAAAAGGTTTTCCACCCCCGCCACGCATAACGGACAAAATAACGTTATTGACCTCTTCCATTCCGGCAAATTCGGATAACTCCTCAAACCACGCCACCTTAAAATAGCCGCGGGCCGTTTTAAGTGATTTGATTTTTAAGGGGTCATCCACCCCCCGAAATAAAATCTTTTGTCCTGTGGGCAAATAGGTCATTTCCATAGGGGAAACGGAGCATTTGAAATATACACCCAACCCCAATTTGTCTATTGCCCACTTTATTTGTTCAAAGACCGAATCCCGCAATGTCTCTTTGACTTTGCGAAAACAAATGGCATTAGCTTGCGGGTCCAACATTACAAGCAAAACAACAAAAACAGAAATGGCCGAACTCTTGGTACTACTACGCCCCCCTTTAAGCCAAAAATGCGTATAACGCGCCTTTTTAACGGCTTGCCATACGGGCCAAAACACAGGGGCCACTAATTCACTTAGCTTTACGTTTGCCACGCTTTGCCTCCGGCGTGGAAATATCATCCATAATTACAGGTACCGACAAATTGGCATCTACCACGTCTTTTGGTTTTTCGCCAATGGTATCACGCACAAATACGGCCGCTTGCGTGTCCCCTTGCACGGCCCGCACAATTTGCCCAAAGGCCAACGCTTGGTCCGCCGGCATTTTTTTAGCAGAAAAGGGGGTTTCAATGGGGGTGGAAAGCAAGTCCAGTAAAGTTTGGCGCAACGTAGCGCGGCGTGCCCTGCTTTTTCCGCTTGCGATACCGCCTTTTTTTCCTTTTTCCCTCGCTTCGCCCACGCTTCGGATGGGTTTTAAGTTTTCTTTTCCGCCCATTTTGCAAGCTCCGTTTTTAACAAAAAAACTTCTTTTAAGCGGCGTTCGTCCGTGTCGCCCAAAGCGTTCAAAATTCCCTGTGCAAAGGGGCCGTTGTTTTCTGAATAAAAAGAAATACCCTGCCGGATAAGTTCGTCAGAACTTTTTTCCAGTACAAGGCAATTTTTAAGCATACCGTTAAAATCGGGGGCAACTTCTAAAGCGCGGATGTATTTTAATGCGCCGAGCAGGGAGCTTTCCGCGTTAGCGATAGAGGTATCGCCGGTAGAACCGATGTATAATTCTTTTAATCGGTCTATATCTTCGGAAACTCTTTCGTAAATGTTGTTAAGGAGTAAGTGGGCGGAGTACCCTTTGTCCTGCGCGCAAAGGTGCGCTTGGTGCAGATACTGCCGCAAGGCGGTTAAAACGTCGCAGATTTGTTTTAACATAAAAAAGGCACCCCCAGTTAGTGGAGGTGCCCTCAAAACGGACTAACGGAACTTTTTTGTTCCGTTCCAAGTGTATGCTACATACAGTATAACTAAAAAACTACAAAAATTCAAGCAACGCGATTGTTAAAATCGCTATTTGCAACTGTACTAAAAAGATTTGTATTTGAATACCAGTTATTTAATGCTCCTCCCAAGGGGCTACAAGGTCTAATGTTTGTTCATCATTTCCTTTTTTACCCTCTGCACTTACGTTATAGGCATCTAATTTCCCATCCTTTACAACACAAAAAGGATATGGACAATCAATGCCGATTTTCGCGTAAACGAAAGCCTTTCTTCCGTCACGCGTCTTGTAAAACTTGCCTACTTCTAGTTTCAACTGTTTTGGCTCTTCAACGTAGGGCCTCTCAGTATCATAAATTGCTGGATTTACACTCCACAAACTGCCTGTTTTGTTTTTGACATAACAATTAAGCAAGCCGTCTTTTAAGACGTAATACATAATATCGGTTTCAACAGTTTTTCCTTCTTTCAAAGCCTGTACGACTTCTTCCGGCGTTTTCAAATATCTTTTTGTCATTTTGCTTCCTCCTATTTGCACTCTTTTAATGGGCATTGCGGATGCCGCCGTTTCTCAAGTTCTTCTTCTCTAATTCTTATCATTGGAATAGAGGCAAAACAACACCACCGTTTGTCCGGGGTATATCCCACCATACGACAAGTATTACAACTTCTAGGCATAGTCATATTTTCAATTATTACTGGCATTGTGAGCCTCCTCTTGGTTAGTTTTTAATTTTCGCCACTTCTTAACCGTACGGACCGAACACCCGATTCTTGAAGCAATCCAACAATCGTTCTCGCTTTCTCTTATTGATTGGAAAAGCCAAGAGTATTTCCAACCCGGCCAATTTGCATAAGGCATATTATTCCTCCCCCTGCGCGGCGGTTCCATATCGCTATTGCGTTTCTCTCTGCTGCTTCTCTGTCAATTCCTGCTTGGCTGATTTGGCAAGTGCAACCACCACATTTTATGGTGCATATTTGGAAATACTCACCTAATACTTTTCGTTTGTCCCTTTTGAAATGCCAAGAAAAAGGGCTTTTTGTATTTCCGCAAAACGGGAACGGCTTTAATTTAGTTTCCATTGTGCGCCTCCAACATTTCCGGGTTTTCGTGGATATTGCCGATTACGGTCATTTCTTTATGGACGCTCACAGAAACACTCATACCATCCTTCCCTAACAACTCAAAAGAGCAGTATTTTTCCTCAAAAAAACCCGCCACAAGTCTATACCAGAGTAAGCTACAATATCGCCTTCGTAAATAAGCCGACCATTTTTATCTTTCAGACCCGTACACTGCTCAACGATAAATTCCTCGTTTTTATCATTATCATCGTATGGGAAAAAAGAACTAAAACAATCAACATAACAATTTTCTACATCATTACCTTTCTCGTCCTCAACACAACCGCCGTCGTATGCCTCCTGTATGTTATATAACATTCTTTTATTCTTTTTATCCCACGCTCTAAATCTAAATCTATTTTTCGTCATTGTTATCCTCCAAAAGTGCGTTCAATGCCGCTTTGGCCTGAGTGATGTAATTTCCAAATTCCAAATATTGCTTGCAGCCTTTTTCGTTGCCGTTAAAACCGCAAGTTTCGCAATCTTCTCCATCCGTTCTGCAAATTGCCTTTGCAACAACCATAATGAATTGCTCGCGCGTAATTCCTACATATTTTGCTTTATTGCAACTCTTGCATTGGTTATTGGTAATCCTTTTCCAGCCATTCGCACTGCAATAATTGCCCACTTCGTTCAAGGCAAAGAGCTGCGCCAAACTCAAAATGCCCACTTCTCTCAAAAAACGGCAGTTGCCGCTTACCTCTTTAATCAAAATTCTTTTCTCGCTCATTATTTCCCCTCCCGATCCTGCAACCAAATTTCAAACTCCCGGCAAGAGTCGCAACCTTCCGCGTTGTTACATTTTGGGAAGTCCCCGCAGAATGGCGCCTTTCCGGGTTCCAAGATTTCTTTTTTGGGCTTGGGTTGTTCCGGCACATACATTTTGCAGGCGGAGTTCCCGGCAAAGTTTAAGCATTGTGTCCCGGCGCCAAATTTGCAAAATCCGGCACCGTCCTTGATGTGTTTGAACAGTTCGCACTGATCGCATTTTTTCCCTTTTCTTTTAGTCATTTTCGCACTCTCCTTCGTTTTTTTCTTGGTTTTAATGCAGGAGTGGCTTCCCCGCGCAGTTTGTGCAAATAAGGCCTTTTGGGCTCATTTGGCAATCTTCCGCAAAGAACTGGTCCCCGCAATGGGAACAATAAACAAATGCGCTATTTTTCATTTGGGCCTCTCTTAAAATCCTTTTCCGCAATACGCACCAAAACGGCTATCGTGTCGTAAACTTCGCTTACAACCTCGTCCCAGTCGGCTTGGTCGTTAATAGCCTTGGCTACTTCGCCCATTTCCTCTTGGGCCAAACAAAGGGCATGGCAGATATGGTCCGCAAATTTGGGGTGTTTATTCCGCGCGTGTTGTGTGGCGGAAATAATATGATTCATGGTGTTGGGATTCATAGCAGTTCGCACCTCTCGTATTTATGCTCGTAAAATTCCGCCCGGTGCCGCGTACTTTCCTTCCGGCTTAATTTAGCCACCTCAAAATAGCGGGTTTCAGGTTGGGAAAAAGCCAAATCGTTTAACGCTTTTGGGTCCAGTCCATAGCGGCGGACAATTTCCCAGTATTCCACGCCAAAATCAGGCGTTCTGCCGTCAAAGCGGTACAAGCAGCCTTTGCCGTTGTAATTCCGCACATTCCGGCATGCGATGCATTGGGCACGGTAGCCCAGTTGGGCAATGTGTCCGTCCGGCTCCACCAAATACACCGGCAGAGAAACATAAATGCCGTGGCTACGCGGGGCCAATTCATCCTCGGCCGCCGTGGTGGGCCTGTTCCAACAGCGTATGCAGCTGTTGGGTTGCGGCGGCAGTACCGTGGTTTGGGCCTGCCAGCCTGTTTTACTTTGCATAAACACCTCCCGCAAGGCGCTTTTTTGCCTCTTGGTAATATTCGGGCAGTAGGCGGCAAACCGCCTCATATCCGCCCCTTAGACCCGCCTTTTCAAGCCGTTCCACGCAAACGCGGATAGTGGCTAGCGCGGTGGGGATGTCTCCCCCGCAAAAGCGCAAAATATCACTCAAACAGCGTGCGTTTCGCTTGAACCATACGGCGATTTGGTCTTTTGTTTCCAGTTCTTCAAACTCTGCAATTACAGCGTTTGAGAAGTTTTGTAGCGGCGTTTTCACTCTAGCCCCCGTTTCCCCTTGGGCGGGTCTGCTGTTAGCCGTTTTATCGTTTCCGTTGTCATTCCCGCGGCATTTCTTTAACCCTGCGGCCGCAGGCTCGCAGTAAGTAGTTTTATTACTCTGTTTCTGTATCTGTTTCTGTCTGCCATTAACAGAAATAATAGCGGTGCTACCGTCTGAAAGTTCTGCTTTTTCCTGTTCCTTTTGCCAGCGTTTTTTTGCACCGGAACGGCCCGCATTTTTCTTTTGTTTTAGCGCCGCTATACTTTCCTGCTTCCATGAAACAAGCATGTCAAACAAGGCTTGTTCGGCTTGGTTTTGGGGCTGATAGGCGGTTTCGTTTTCAAAAGCCTGTTCACACAGCCCCAGTATGGCTTGCCCGATTTGCTCGGGCGTTAATTTGCGGCTTGTGGCCAACAAATCGGCCGTGTAGATTTTTACATAGGGGATTTTCATACAGTTCCCCCTACTTTCAAATCCTGTTCCAGTTCGTCCAAATCGTCCTTTATTTGCATAAAGTTTTTGGCCGTATAGCGCAAAACACGGTAGCCCATAATCTGCGCCAGATTGTATTTTTCGCAATCGCCGGAGTAGCCGTTTACGTTGGTATGGCGGGACTTGCCGCCAAAAATGCCCTCATACTCAACCAGCACGTTGAGCTTGGCAATATACCAATCGGCCCGAAAACGGCGCGTGGGGCAAAAGCGGAACTCTGCCCGCACCTCTTTGCCGTAGCGTTCGCGCAAAATAGCCCCTAAAAGGAATTTTTCCTGCGTGTTGGTATTACGCCGCCGGATGCGTGGTAAAAAAGAAAATTTCATTTGTTTTTACCTCGTTTTTAATGGCCGCGAACTTCCGCTCACACGTTTTGCAAAGCGGGCCTTTACCAAAATGCCATTTGCCGCAGGATAAACACTTGTAAATCATACTTTCCCTCCAAAAGTAGGGGGCGGGGAGGTGTGCCGCCCCCATGGGCCAGCCCTGCCCAAACAGGGCTTAAACTTAATAAAAAACCTCTCTCATTTTTAGCCCGTTTTCGTGGGCGAAGCGCGTAAGCGCGTTTACCTGTGCCGGCGTGCCGGTAATAATGAATCGGCGCGTTTCCGGATAGTCCTGCGGCTTTTGGGGCGGCAAATCGGCAAAAATATCTTCTTCCGCCTCGGGTGCCGGCGCGGGCGTTTTTACCTCGGCCGGCTGAGCCGCAGGCGGTTCTCCGGCGGTTATTACCGTGCCCAAGATAGCGTCCTGCTCTTCTTTTTTGGCTTTTAGCAACGTATCTTGCAAAATGGCATCCGCCAAATTAAAACCGCTCAAATATTTCTCAATACAAACGGTGCGGTTGGCGGCCGATACCACGCTTTCCAACTGGGCAATATCTTTATGCACTTGCTCCATTTTGTCCGCCAAATGGCGTAAGGCTTTGGAATCCGAAACCGACGCATTGAGCCATTGGGGTTCCAACAGGCGCTCAAAGCTAACCAACGTACCCAGTTGGTTGCCTTTTTCAAAGGCTTCGGCCAACTTGGCCCGACGTTCGTCTTTCCGGCGTGCCTCAAAGTCTTTTATTTGCCCGTCAATTAAGGCCACCGGCTCGTCTATAAGCGCGGTAATCTTTTTTAGCTCGCCCTCAAAGGCCAAATACGGCGCATTCCATTTGGCTTTTAAGGCTTTGCGCTTGGTTTCTATGTCTTCTTTTAAGTGGCGCAGGGCGGCGCGGTCGTTCTTGGCTACTTTGATTTGCTCGTCCGCGTAAATCAAATTTTTGTACTTGCTGACCGCGCCCTCCACATAACCGTGGAGTTCAGCCAAATTGGCCTGTATCGGGTTAAGCTCTTGGGCTTGTATTTGCAGTTCCATATTACGCCCCCAGTTTGCCCGCATGTTGGCGGTAGTAGCGGTTGAGGGTGTCTTTATAGGAATCCCCCAACACTTTTACAATGTCAATGCAAATTTGTTTCAGTTGCTCCTTGTTCTGCGCCGCGCCGAGGGCATTAAGCGCATCTTGCGGCAAGGGGAGTTCTTCCGGCTCCGCCACCTCCGCCGTCACCACCGCTTGCGCCGGCTCCGCCTTATTGTAAGCCTCCGGCCCAATTTCGTCTTGCGTGTACGGCATGCCGCCCAGTTCGTCCGAAAAGCACAGGCGGAACCCTTGCGCAATGGCCACCTTTTTAAGCATAAATTTGGGCATTTTGGCCCAAGTGCTGTTTAAGCGGCCGTCCTTGGTACGGTTGGCGGCTTCACTAAAATAGACCTCGTGCTTAAAAGGTTGGGTCCAGTCTTTGCGGTTAATCGTAATAACGGCGCTCATATCTTCGCCGGAACCTTTAATTTCCACGCCCCAACCGTTCAGCAGGCCGGTGCGCTCGGCGCGTTTAATGTAAACCTCGTACCCCGTAATGATAGAGGTATTGCCTGCGTAAGACACGCAGTAAATTTCCCGCTTAAAAGGGTTTAAGCAGTACGCTTGGGCAATTTCTATAAATTGCCGCCGCTTTTCTTGCGGCAGTTCACGGCCCACGCCGGCAATGTCTAAAAATTCCGCCAATTTTTGTTCCGGCAAAGTCACAAGCGGCATGGCCGCCGGCGTTGTAATTTGTTTTTCCATACTTCCTCCTAGATTGCGTTATGGCGGGTTTGAAGTTGCTTTATGTCCAAATACACCCGCTCCGCTTCTTTTCTTACAAAATCTTCGTCTATTGCTTTTTTGAAGACCCATTTCTCAAACAACTCGTCACATTGCTTGGTCAATACTTTGATTTCTTGTTCAATTTCGCGGCGCTTCCGTGCCCGTTCCGCTTTCAAATGTTTTTCGGATTTCCAAACCATTCGCGCACCTCCATAAATGGCAGGCGGTTTTTGGTTTGCCGCCTGCCGTAAGCGTTTTTCCGTGGCCCCGTTTGTGTTGCAATTCGGGGCGGGCCGCTCCCTCACTCTGCCGGCGGTGCCTGTGTGTCCGCGCCGTCAAGGGTTAAGCCGTACAGGGTCTAAAGAACAAACGCGGTTTGGTACCGCCGCGTGCGGCTCCTGCATGACCGGCAGGCTCGGGCGCGTTTACGGCGGCGCCGTTTTCAAATCTGTGGGAATGGCTAGGATTTGCACCTAGCAGGGAGCTTTTGAATTGTAGGCGTTGCTTGGACGCCTCGTTTTCAAGTTTTTTCGTTGGACAATTCCGCTTCCATAAACTACTTTTTCGGTTAAGCAGACCTACTTTTTCGTTTACTTATTTATGGCTTTAGCAATTTAATGCCTACGCCACGTTTATTACGGCAACGCCACACTTGTCATTAGACCCTTACGCAGCTAACGAACTCCTTCATCTGCAACCTTTAAGCGTCTACCTATTCCGCCACATTCCCAAAATCCGTTTTCAAATCTGCCGGGCGGGGGATTACAGTATTTTGATTAGGAGACTGCCCCCGCCCTTTGGGCCGTCAACCGGGGCATTCTATCCCGGCTTTACTCGCATGGACTCTCGGCCCTAAAATTGTTTACCCCCCTAAAATTTCTCCTAAAACTGCGCGTCAAACGCCGCGCCTGCCAGTACTGCCAACGCCCAAACAAACGCCAAACCTACAACGGCTATACTGGCGGGGTGCCACTCTTCCGGCGTGGTTAAGGTATGTAAAAAATTTCTCATAAATCCTCCTCATCCAAGCCCATGTAGCGTGCAACCACGCTTCTTAAAAAAAGCCATTTTTTGCGCCCTTTGGGGCGGAGCGCCGGTATTTGTCCGGCGGCTGCTAATTCTTGCACGCGGCGCGGAGATAGGCAGCAAATTGCCGCCACTTCGCCGGTGGTCATCATTTTGTTTCTGCTTTCGCGCATAAACTCTCCTTTGTACTATAAATAAGCCCAAATTTGCTAAAATAAAACCGATAGTGCTTATCCTCGGCAAAAGGTTGGCTTTACGGCCTAGCACTATCGGTTGCATACACTCGGAGGGATTGCCTCCACCAAATTTTTTATGTGTATGCCGGGTTTTTAGCCCGTCGCTTCACACGCCTTTGCCGTTTGTGTGCGCGATATGCTCTTTGACAATTTCCCCCTAGGGGAAATGTCAGCACGACGACAATAACTCCTAAGTGTGCCCAATGGTTAAATTTTCGGCAAACAATTCATAGCGGAGGCGTACTGCGCCTTTCCTAAATGCACATACTTTTCAGTCTGCAGTATGTTGCTATGTCCCATTAAATCACAAACCGTTTTTAAGTGAACTCCGTTCTGAATAAGCAAGCTACCAAATGTGTGCCTGAGCTTGTGCAGATAACAATGCAGGTGCGGAAGAAGTCTTTTTGTTTCTCTGCGGTAATCAGCACTCAAATAACTGCATTGGCGGCGGTTGCCATGTAAATTAATAATATATGGGCTGCTTGCCGGAGCGCGGGAAATGCTTTCTTTTATAGCCTGTTCCGAATCCGGTCGCAGAAAAATAGTTCGGGCAGATTTTTTCGTTTTTGGCCGCCATTCCGGCTTTTTGCGGATAGTAATAGTGTGCGCTTGCGGGTTATAGTCTGATTTATATAAAAATACCATCTCTCCGCGGCGCAACCCTTCTTCCCACCCCAAATAAAAGGCCGTTAATAAATCTCCTTTCAAAACGGCCGCGATTTGCCGTAATTCTTCCACATCATGAAACTCCAAACGGTTTTCATTCTCTTCGTCTTTAGGTATCAATTCCCAACTTTGTTTAATTCCGATTTTTCCAAAGCGTTCTGCCGTGTGCATTAGTGATTTAATAGCCTTAATATAACGGTTTTGTGCCGCCCCGTGCCTTTCGGAAAACTTATTATTCAGAAAATCTTTGAAATTCAATAAGAAATCTGGTGTTATACTGCGGAGATAGTAAGGGGTGCGATATTCTTCCAAATACCGTACTGCCAAGCGGTGTATTTTTATTGTTCCCTCGCTTTTGTTCTGTTCCAAATACCACCAGTACCAATTCTTAAAATCCCGCCAAAGCGGTATTTCTTGGGGGCCGATATGGTGTTGTTCCAAAAAAGCGACAAAAACACGCTCCCGCGATTTTGCCACTTTAGGGTCCCCTGTGCGCAAGGATGGGCGGTATCGCTTTCCATTAAAATAGCAATCTCCGTAATAAATATGACCGCGTAAGAACATAAATAACCTCCTTTTTAGACAAAAAAATAACCCGACACTATATTGTGTCGGGTTATGTGAGTGGAAATCTTTATTTTTTAGCCAGCAAACTCAATATCATTTCATTGCTTGTAAATGGTAGCTCCTCTTGGCTTTTAACGCTTGGGAAAAATAAATATTTTTTGGAATATTTTTTATAAAGTGCTGATAAGTCTATTTCTTTGAAGGCGTATACGGTTTTTTGAGCCCCTAGCACATTAGAATATCTTTTAGTCCCGTCAGGCAAGACATACAAATCGTATAAGAGCTTGCCGTCAACGTAATTTTTTCCTTTTAAGGTCTTAATATAAGCTATCCCACCATCATAAGAGCTTATCAGTATCCCTTCATTAAGGACCTGCAAGACCTTAACACCTCCGAACTTGTAAATAGTCTTTGGGTCCGGCTCCATGCTTGTAATCCCGGCTATTAACGCCAAAGGATAAATGGGGTCCGGCGACACTTTTACCCCAGACCTTTTCATAAAATCGGCCTTTTCTAAGGCGTAAAACTTACCGTAAATTTCGCCTCTGATGTCTTCTAGTTTTGTTTTCATCTTTCCCAGCTCGCCATAACATTGCTCCGAGCGGAACTTCTGCTCTTTTAATAAAAATTCATCCATCCCCTCAAGACGAACGCCGATATCGTTATAAAGCAAAAAGGACAATTCTTTATTGTTTTTTGTAGGGTCTTTTAGTTTAGCTTTTCCTTGGGTCAGTTCCCCGACGTATACGGAAAAGGCATTAATTAGTCCTTGCCAAGAAATATCCCCTTTATAAAGCTGTGCTACATAATACATCTCATATCCTTGTTCGTCTGCTGTTAGGTACAGATTACAGGTTTTATTAAATTCCTGTGCTGCGGCTTGATAAGCCGCTTTCTCGGCAGCCGCATGTCTTTCTTGGGCCACTATTCGTGGGTTGCGCAAAAAATCCGGCGTTGCACAACCTACCAACAAGAATGGCAATATTAATATTAGTTTTTGCATTTATTGGCTCCTTCTAACTCACATATCAAGTGAGGAGCAAAGGGTACATCAAAAGAAATCTTTTGAATATTTGCATTTGAATTTTCTCTGCTTATCTCCCCATTTGCTTTTGCCGATAAACCAACCACTTCTAATAAAGACCCGGTTTGAGTCCCAGCTTTAGCGTTTCCACTTGTTTCTTGCCGTACAGTGCAAGTAATATCAAAAGTCACAAATGCCCGCGCTTTACTGTCCGATAAAGCGGGGGCAATTATGGTGTATTGCTCCGAAGAAATAGCCAATTCTTTTTGCGCTTTCGCTATTCCTCTGCATATTTGTACCAACCCTGTCGCTATATAATCTTGCAGTTCCATACTATTTTCCCTCCTTTACCAATTGAATAAGCAAATCTATTTTGGCCTCTAGGGTGCGCATTTGCGCTGCTAACGCCTCGGATTTATATTCATTAATAACTTGATGAAAACTACCCTTGCTCCGAATATTATTTTGAGTATACGCAGGCTTTTCTTTTTCTGCACAGAAAATTCTTTTTATTTCTTCTTTTGATTTTCCAAATATTTTAGACATGCCCGTTATCATTCTTTCACTTGGATTTTGTTTGCCTGTTAGACATTGAGAAATAGTATTCTCCTCAAGTCCAAGCTCCCGTGCTAATCGGCGCTGCGCCCCCCGATAGACACCATTATTCCATTTTTCTAAAATTTTTCTTGCCTCTTCTCCCATTTTTATGCCCTCCAAGTTTTGCAAAAAGATTTTTCATATATTTATCCTTTAGAACATTGAAAAGAGGAAACAGCCTGTTTTATTTTTACCAGCTCTTTTTTGTCCAAATAAAATTTTTTATTTTCGGCACTTACGATGTATAAGTGACAAATTTCAGAAAAAATTTTCTCTCGTAAATTCAAAAATATTTCCTTCTTTTCTCCTGTCCCTAAAATCAAATTTCGCCATTCTTCTAAAATTTCCTCTCTCGTTTTGCTTTCCGCAACCAATCGCAGTAGAGTAATAGGAAAAGCGCCGCTATTCACAACACGCACACTTGCTTCATTCCATTCATCTGAAAAAACAAAAAGCTTAACTTCTCGGCTCGGAATAGATAAACAGCGCCTCGCCAAAGAAACAAAGAAAGACCATAATTTGGCAATGTTCATTAATTCCTCTCCAAAATCTTTTTTATAGCAGCAATATCTTTTCTTATTTCCAATAATTCTAAAGAGGGGTTGATTGTTTGCTGTATATTTTGGTTATTATTTCCAACGACTTGATTGGTATTTCCTCCTCGGCTTGGAAACCCAAGAAAAAAATTAGCATCCTTTCCCGTGACCTCCGTGAGCGAAATGAATTTGTCCAAAGACGGGAACCCCTTATTGTTTATCCAATGACTAACCTGCTGCGGAGTGACGCCTAAACATTTGGCTAAGTCAGTTTGAGACAGACCCGCGTCGGACAAAACTTTTTTTATTTTTTCTCCTATTTTTACCGTCATGTAAACTCCTTTTTCAAAAATAACTTGACAAATTCATATTAAATTTGTAAATTTTAATATGAAAGCAGGTTCTGGTCGGTAAAAAATTTCCGTGCTGGGACATAAAAATCCCCGCACACAAGGAATAGGTATAGTCCGACCGCCGACCAAGCAAAGCGGACTATACTTAATTTTTATTCTAGCAAATTATTTGTTAGACACAATAATAATTTTACCCTTTGGGGATTATTCCCCTAGGGGGAAATTTTTTACCTATACAATACCCCAAACTGTGCCCAGTTTTAACGGGCACAACAGACACAGTTTCTTTGCTAAAATTGCTAAAGAAACTATGCACATCTACACCGATAAAAGAACAGGCATTAAATATGTGTCTTATACCGACCTTTCCGGCCGGCGCATTCGCCGTTCTTTGGGTACGCGCAATAAAAGCGTAGCCACGGTAAAAATAAGCGAAGTAATAGATAAACAAAAAGCGGCAGACAGCGCAAGGGTTCCTCTTGTTTCGTTTTTGGAAAGGTACCGCGCTTTTCTGTCTGCCACGCGCAAGCCGGATACCGCCGCCCATTTTGAATTGGGCTTAAAAAAACTACTGTCCTTTAAGCCAAATATAGAGTTCTTAAACGAAATCACACCCGCCCTATTGGACGAGTGCGCTATTACTTTGAAAGCAAAAATAAAAAGCCCTAATGCGCCGGGGCTTAACCGCGCCATTAGGGCTATAAAAACCGCCATGCGCCAAGCGGAGTTTTGGGATTTAATCCCCACGCAGAACTGGCGTAAAGTTTCCAAATTTAAGGAAAGCAAAGGGCGAGTGGAGTTTCACACTCCGGCGGAAATAAAACAAATTCTAAAGTGTTTTAATGCGGATTGGCAGTTAGTAGTATTGCTCGGCAGCCGCGCCGGATTGCGCCGTGGGGAAATGGCAGCCTTAAAATGGGAAGATGTGGACCTCAAAAATAATCAACTTTATGTTGCCCCAAACAAAACCGAAAAGCACCGCTATATTCCTCTTGCGGAAGATTTGCGTACGGCCCTTATTGCGGCAAGAAAAAAAACAAAAGGCCCTTGGGTTGTTTCCGTTGGAGTAAACCGGGGGAGTAAAGATTTTTTGAGCAAGTTTTATGAAAATGAAACGTCCGCCTTGCCGTTCCATTGCCACTTGCATAAGCTCCGCCATACGTTTGCCAGTCATCTTGTTCAAAACGGAGTGGACCTTTACCGTGTATCAAAACTGTTAGGACATAGTAGTATTCAAATGACGGAAATATACGCGCACCTTGCACCGGCGGACTTATCTGTTGCCATAAAAAAATTGCCGGCAATCAAATAATTTGTCAGCAATTCTGTCAGCATTCCGACGATAAAAAGTACCCCCAATAGGAATCGAACCTATATCCCCTGCTTAGAAGGCAGATGCTCTATCCATTGAGCTATGGGGGCAAAAGATGTACTAATGAACACATATATTTTACAAAAAAATTATAAAAGATTCAAAAAATCTTCATAAACGGCGCGGGTGCCGTAAAAACAGCCGGCAAAAAGTGTGATAAAAAAGCCGCAAAATAGTTATAAACGGTTTGAAAAATAAAACAAAAAATCCTTATTTTTTGTAAAGTTTTGCGGTTTTGTTCCAACAAAAAAGACCTATTTTTTTGAATTTGGGCCTATTTTTTTGAATAAAAATTTTCCACCCGCTCCGACGGTAAAACCATAAAAAAGTCCTAGGAAAAAATAAAACAGGCAAAAAATAGGTCCTTTTTTTACTGGAAAAAATAAAAAAAATTTTATTTCATACTAAAATACAACAAAGTAAATGAAAAAATAAAAAAAGGAGCCTAAAACTTATGAAGAACATCATGTACGCCCTCGTTGGCCTGTGTTTACTTGCCGGGCCGGTTTTTGGGCAAGCCCAAGTGGCCGAAATTGCCACTGCGGCGGTTAAAAAAGCAGTAAGAACCGCCCCTAAAAGAGTAATAATAAGAACCGCTAAAAAGACCCCGGCAGTAGAAAAGAAAGCGGTAAATATCAGCAGCAAAGTGTGGCACTCCCGCGCGGAATTATCGGGCCAGAACATTGCCGCTTTGCAATCTATTAACCAACAAAAGGCCATGCAGGTTATGCTTGAGGACAAATTAACCCATGCGCAAAAAGTGGCTCTGATTGAACAAATTAAACAAGAAAGCGCCGTTATGTTGAAAGATTTAACGGAACGCTATAATAAAGAAACTTTTGCTTACGGCGAGGCGCTGTACCGGGAAAGAAACTCCCGCTTCCTGCCGGCTAAAGAAAAGGATATCCCCGGGCTGTTTGCCTTATCTGCCGACCCTGCCCGCTATGCCAACATTTCGCCCCGCTATTTTACGGAATTTATTGATTTGATTCCCCAATATGGCGATTTGCCCGAACCGTTTACTGCGTTGGTAGCCCATTTAAGCCGCAACTTGCTTAAATTGGATAAAAAGATGTTGGATGTCAGCCGCCGCCTTGTGGATACCGAACGGTATATATCGGTTTCCGTCAATATGGCCGAAAAGGGCCGCTTAATCGGCACCCGCAACCGCTTGAATAAAGAGCTGACCCGCTATTCCAAAGAAGCGGCCCAAAATATGACGGATTTGGTGTACTTGCTCAATACTTATCCCAGCGCGTATGAAGGCTCGCTGACGATGTTGGCTACTAAATTGGATAAAACTTTCCAAACGCCTTTTACCAAATTTTTACGCAGCAAGGTAAAAGCGGAAACGCCTAAAACGGATATGCCGCGCAGACGCATTGGCTTTAGCAACTAGTTATAAGTGTTGTATTTTTCTCCACTCCCCGCCCACCCGGCGGGGATTTTTTGATATAATAAATTCATATTATTTGTGGGGTGTTTTATGTCTAATATGCACGTTAGCGCAGAGGCAAAATCCGTTCGGGATATCTTTTCTAAATTTTTTGATATTCCGGCGTACCAGCGTGATTATGTTTGGAAAGATGATAATATAGAAGCTTTTTTTAATGATATTTTAGAAAGCTATAAAGATAATGCCAGCAAGGATTATTTTATGGGCAGCCTTTTGTGGGCGCGCAAAGAAGATAGCACCTCTTTTTCTATTATAGATGGGCAACAACGTCTAACAACCAGTTATATTTTCCTTAAACTTTTGGTTGATTTTTCAAAAAAATACGGCACCGACGAAGAACAGTTTTATATTAAATCCTCTTTATGTAAGGGAACATCTAAAGGCTACAAATATAAAATAACGTTTTTATATGAACAAACAAAAAAATTAATGAATGATTTTGTAAAACAAGATTCCCTGGAAAATACCCAATCTTTTATCACTAGCGTAAAAAATAGTACTAATTGTTCGGAATCCGAAAAGAGAATGTTAAATGCCTACCTGCATTTTTTTGAATTATTAAACGCGGAATTTTCTAAAGAAGGAATGGTGGATTGGCCTGCGATATATGATTTTGCCAGTTATTTTTTGGAACATGTCATTTTTTCAGTCATTTATACAGAAAACACCCAAGAAGCATTGGTTCTGTTTCAGAATATGAATGACCGTGGGGTTTCTTTAACAAAAACGGATTTACTAAAAAATTTATTATTGCAACACTTAAAAGCTAACGATTTGGAAGAAAAAGAAACGTATTTATCTAATAAATGGCGTGAGTTTATTGAAACCATTGAGAGAAGTAAAAATATGAATATTACGCCAGACCGTTTTTTGCGCCATTATATAATGGTAAAAACGGGCCGTTCCGATATTCAAAAGGGAAATGTTTTTAATGAAATTGCCGATAAAAAAGACATTTTGAATATAAAGCAAGACCCTGTAAAAGCTTTTGAAGATATTTTGAAAAAAGCCAAACTATATGTAAATATTCGTGCTAACGGTAAAAGAACGGATAGCGGTAAAGAAATTCAGGGTTTATTAAATATGCGTACATTAAAGGTTGAACAGCAAGTGTTGCTGTTGTTAGATACGGAAAAAATGCCTGAAGATATTTTTGAAGATTTTTCTTCAAAAATAGAGAATTTACTGTTTGTTTATATGGTGTCCGGTGTATTAACAAAACAATATGAATCTTTGTTCTGCCGTTGGAGCCATGAAGATATATGCTATATAGATTGTAAAGAAAAATACGAACAATTTTTGAAAGAAAAATTTTTACCGGAATTACATAAAAACAAACAAGTATTTAGAGAACGCTTCCAACAGCTATCTCAGCGCGGATTGGTTAAATACAAACAAAAATATATTTTAGGTAAATTAGCCCAATTTTTGGAAGAAAAACGCGGGGAATTTAAGCCATTAAAAAGTTTAATGGAAACGTATAAAGAAATTGAACACATCTGGCCTCAAGACCCAGACGAAAATGTTAAACAAAGTTGCCATTTATCCCCGGAAGAGTATGATGAATATAAACTGCGTTTAGGAAATTTAACTTTGCTAAATAAAAAATTAAATATTCAAGCCAGTAATGCGTTGTTTGCCATAAAAAAGCCTTTTTATGAAAATGAAGATTTATTGCTTACTAAATGTTTAGTAAAAGAGTTGGCTTGCTATGGAAAGCCTTTTATTGGTTGTTTGCATGAATACGGCTTACAACCGTTTACAAACTGGGATGAAACCTGTATCGTCCGCCGCCAAAGCAGTTTGACCTCAATGGCGTTGGATATTTGGGGCTTAAATTGATTTATTATTAAGCTTATTAAACGCTTTCTCCACTCCCCGCCCACCCGGCGGGGATTTTTATGGGTAATGCCGGGCGGGGCCCATGCGTTTGGGCTCCTGCTGTGCCCGGGGTTTCTTAATAGGCAAGAAGCAAAGCGTTTGAACGGCTTATTTCCGCAGAGCCTATCTTTTAACATCCGGGTAATGCCGGGCGGGGCGCCCATAACGGATTTTTTGTATTGTTTTTCCGTCATAAAATGATAGAATGGAAATAATATTATCTGTTGGGGTCTATATGGCTAAAAATTTATCGTTTTCTTATTCTAAATTGGGCATGTATAAAGAGTGCCCGCAAAAATACAAATTCCGCTATGTGCTGATGTTGCCGGAAAAGCCGAAATACTACTTTGCGTTCGGCTCGGCGCTCCACGCGGTGATGGAGTACATTTACGATATAAAAAATCCCGCTTTCCCCACTTTACAGCAAGCGTTGGATTTTTTTACGAAAGATTGGCAAAGCACCTCTTTTGAAAAAAAAGGCTACGCCAGTGCGGAAAAAGAAGCCGCCGGCTACCAGGAAGGCCGCCGCATTATTGAAACCTATTACCAAAAGCACGCGGCCACGTTCGCGCATCCGCTGTCTGTGGAAATGATGTCCAAGCTGGATACGGACGGCTTAAATCTAATTAGCATTTTGGACCGTATTGACTATCTGGGCGACGGCAAAGTGATGATTTTGGACTATAAAACCGGCAAAACGGTGGAGCGCGCGCCGGACCAGTTATATATGTATCAAAAAGTGGCCGAAATGAGCCCCGCCATTAAAGAACTGGTCCAACAAAAGGACCCGGGCGTGCAACAGGTAAAGGTGGAAAAACTCTGCTTTTATCATCTGCCCACCCTAAAAGAAATGTATTTTGAGCGCGCCGACGACCAACAAATTACGGAATTTTGGCACGGGGTTTTGGCGGTGGCGGACGAAATCCGCGCGGGTAAGTTTTCCCCCACCCCCGGCGAAAACCAATGCCGTTGGTGCGATTACCGCAACATCTGCCCTGTATTTACAGGTAAAGAATACACCGGCCCCAGCGGTTATGGCGCGCGTTTTATAAACCCGGCCCCGGCGGCGGCCCCTCTGCCGCAAGCGCAGGCCACCCCGGCCCCCGCGCCGCTTAAAAAAACACCGCAGGAAGAATTAAGCGATAAAATTGACCGTTGCGGTGCGGCGTTGGAAGATTACGAAAAATTGAAAAAAGAGATTATTGCGCTTATGCAGGCCCAACATTTTGACCGCCATTTCGGCGCGCATTATCAGGCTGAGCTAAAACGCCTGACGCATACCCAATTTAACGATAAACAAAAAGTGGTGGAGCTTTTGCGCTCCTTAAATTTATTGCACAAAACCCTGGTTCCCACGCAAAGCACGGTGGAAGCCCTGCTGACGGATAATACGGTTCCCGCGGAGCAAAAAGCGCGTTTGGGCGCGCTGGGCACCCCGCAGGAAAGCGTAGAACTGGAGCTTAAAAAAACGGAGTAAACTATGTGGATAAAAAAACCGCAAAAATCGGATTTTCGTTTCCGTTGGTCTTTTTATATTGTTCTTTTGGCCGCGGCTATGTTTTTGGCCGCCCGCGTGGCCTTGTTTGAAAGTTTCCGCCCTGTTTTTGAGGGTTTAACAAAGCCGGAAATTTGGAGCGCGTTTTTGAACGGAATGAGGTTTGATTTTTCCGTTATTGCGCTGTTTTTGGGGCCGCTGATTTTTCTGCTTAATTTGCCGGTTAATTCCCGCCGTTGGGCCAAGTGGCTCCTATACATTATTGCGGGCGTAATGCTGGTGCTGGCGGGCGTATTGGCGGCAGATTTAATTTACTTCCCCAAAGTAAACCGCCATATTGCCGAAGAAATCGTGCAAATTTCGCACGATTGGGGTTTTGTTATTTCTTATATGTTCGGGCCTGCCTTGTGGCCGCTAGTGGGTTTGTTGACGGTGTTTGCGGGCGCGTGCTGTTTTATCCGTTGGAAAATTACCACACGCTTTGCCCCGCAGTTCGGCTCCCCGCTGGCCGAGGGCGGCAAACTGCTACTCATAATTCTGCTGATTATTTTGGGGGTGCGCGGGCATTTGGGGCGCGGCAAGTCCTTAGGCGTGGCGGACGTGTATAATTACGCGCGTACGCCGTCGGCCGCCGCGCTGACGCTCAACGGTGCTTTTACGGCCTATCAGGTGGGGCGCAAAGGGCGCGTGGACGTGCAGAACGATTATCCTGTTGATAAAGCTATCCGCCTGGCGCGCGAACAGCTTTTTTCGCCCGGGGAAACCGGCACTTATGCGCTTTATCCCCTCATGCGGGAAAGCGACACACCTACCCAGCTAAAAGATGTAAACATTATGATTGTTTTACTAGAGGGTTGGCACCCGCGGTTTGTGGATTCGCTTTCCGGCGGGAGTTATGGCGTCACCCCGGTATTTGATGATTTAGTAAAACACGGCCTAACATTTACCAATGCGTATGCGGCGGGCCTGCGCAGTATTTTTGGGTTTGCGGCGGTTTTTGGCGGCGTGCCGTTAATTCCGGGGTTGCCGATGTTCGGCTATGGGCTGGAACTCACTGCCTTATCCCCCATGCCCAAAAATTTTTCCAATGCCGGCTACTATACGTTTTTCGCGCAGACGTCCCACCGGGATTCGTACCGTATGTGCGCGTTGGCTTCCTTTTTAGGGGCCAAAGAGTCTTACGGGTGGGAAGACATCCCCCAACTGCTAAAATACCAAGATAAGGCCCCTTTCGGCTATGATTACGAGGCCCTGATGTTTGCGGCGGATAAAATTAAAAACCGCAAAGAGAAAAATTTTATGGGCATGGTGTTTACCGGCATTACGCACGAGCCATTTGCGCGCACGCTCCCGCAGTTTAACAAATACGAGGGCGACGATTGGGAAACCGGGTTCAAAAATACGTTGGCGTATGCGGACTGGTCTATCGGCGAGTTTTTGAAACGCGCCAAAGAAGACGGCTGGTTTGATAACACAGTGTTTATTTTTGTGGCGGACCATACGTCCGGCGCCAAGACGGATTCTCTGTATGACAAATTCCGTATTCCGTTGGTGATGTACGCCCCCAAACTGCTCCCGGCGGAAAAACGCAGTATGACGGTATCCCAGTTGGATTTAGTGCCCACCCTTTACGCGCTTACGGGCCTGCACGTTCCGTATACGGCGTTTGGGCGCAATATGTTGGATACTTCCCGCCGGGACGAGCGTTTTGCGTTTGTGTCCGAAGGGGTAAACATCGGGCTGATTACCCCGCAAGGGGCCGTGCGCCACAGCGGCGCGCAGTTATTGGATAGCGAGGCTCAAAAAGATACTTTTAATGCCCAAGAAGCGGCCGAAAAACTGCAAGCGTTGGATAAAGCCGCTTATACCTTGCTGAAAGAAAACAGGTGGTTTGAACATGAATAATAATGTCATTGTAGCGTTGGACCAAGGCAGTTCCGGCACGCGCGTGTTTGCGGTGGACGGCTCCGGCGCGGTATTATATAAACGCGCGGAAACCCTGGCTCCCGCGCACCCGCAGGAAGGGTATGCGCAATACAACGCCGAGGAACTGTTGGAAAGCCAAATCCCCCTCTTAAACGAAATGTTAGATAAATTGGAGGAGGAGGAAGTCAGCGCGATTGCCGTTTCTTCCCAGCGCTCCACGGTGGTTTTGTGGAACCGCCGCACCGGCAAGGCGTTGGCCCCGGTTTTAAGCTGGCAGGACGGCCGCGCCACGCAGGAAGCGCAAGGCGTGCTGACCCCCCAGCAGGACATCCACCGCCTGACCGGGCTATATAAAACGCCGTTTTATTCCGCCCCCAAAATTGCCTGGTGCTTAAAACATATCCCGGCGGTGCGCCGCGCGGCCAAAGCGGGCGATTTAGCCGTCGGCCCGGTAGCCACTTATTTAATTTGGCATTTAACCAAAGGCGCCGTTTTTGCGGTGGACCCCACCTTGGCCCAGCGCACGTTGCTTTATAATATTCACACCGGGGATTGGGATGAAGATTTATTAAACGCCTTTGGCATTAACCGCGCCTGCCTGCCCGAAATCCGCCCCACGGCCGGAGATTACGGCCTGTATGAGTACCGGGAGCGGAGAATCCCTATTTTGGTGTGCGTGGGCGACCAGCAGGCGTTTATGGCCGGTATGGGGCTCCACGCGGGCAGTAGCAGTATTAATTACGGCACGGGGGCGTTTTTCCTGCACAACGCGGGGAAAGAGCTAAAGCAAATCCCGGGGATTTTGACGTCGGTTTCCGCCTCCGGCACAAACGGCAAGTGTGATTTTATTTTGGAAGGCCCGGTTAATGCGTGCGGCGTGGCGTTTGACTGGCTCAAACAACTAGGCTTTACCTTTGAAATGGACGAGTTAGACGACCTGTGCGCACAAGCACAGCGCCCGGTGTGGTTTCTGCCCGCCTTGGGCGGTTTAGGGGCCCCGTATTGGGATTTTAATGCCTCTGCCGTGCTGGCTGGTTTCTCCCCCCAAACCAAGCGGGCGGATATGGTGGCCGGCGTGTTGCGCGGGGTGGCCTTTTTGGTGGCCGATATTGCATACTACATTAAAAATTACGGGGTGGATTTAGGCCCCATTACGGTAGCGGGCGGCCTGGCCAATCACGCCGCTTTACTGCAATTCCAGGCGGATATTTTGCAAACCGACCTGCACAAAAGCCCGGAAACGGAATCAACCGTTATGGGCGCGGCCTATTTGGCGGCGCAGGCGTTAAATATAGATACGTCCGCTTGGGCGCTGTTCCAAAAGGGGCAAGCGGTAAAACCTGCCATTAAGCCGGAAGAGGCGGAGTTGTTAAACCGCCAATGGCGCAACTTTTTGGAATGGAGCCGCACCCAAAAGAAATAAAAGTGTAGCTGTAAACTTTTTCAAGCCGGCCCGCCTTTTTAGGGGCCGGCTTTTTGGTGTGAAACTCAGCGCCGTCTGTTGGGGCGCGCAGCAAGGATTTTAATGTGTTTTTGGGGTATATCTACTATAAAAAGCCCCCCGCTTTGGGCGGAGGGCTTTTTCATATTCCTTGCGGAACAACTAAAACTTATTGTTGCGTGGACGCATCCGGGTTGTAGGCGGAGTGCGCATCTTGGGCCGCTTGAGCAGTGGCATCATACGCATTGGCCGCGGCGTTATAACCGTCGTTTACTGCCCCGGTAGCGGCGTTGTAGCCGTCGCTTACGGCATTGGCGGCGGTATCATAGGCGTTTACGCCTTGGTCGTACGCGGCTTGAGCGGCGGCCGCCTGTTGGGCTGCGGCTTTTTCGGCCGCTTCGCGTTTGGCTTTAGCCCGGGCGGCGGCACGCGCTTTGGCTTGTCTGGCTTTGCGGGCTTTAGCGCGGGCGGCCTGTTTGGCTTTGGCCTGTTCGGCCGCTTCGGCTTCTTGGATTTCTTTGGCAATATCCGTCAAAGAGGCTTCGGCCGCGGCTTTGCCGTCTTCCAGTACGGAGGGCGCCGGAATAGCAACTTCTTCTACCGTAGGATTGAGCGCTTCTTGCACGCTTTTTTCCGTCACGTCCGTTTCCTGCTCGTCGTTTTCCTCGGCCGCCTGCATTTGCGGGGCCAACCCGGTGGTGTCTTTCCCGGCTACTTCCATGGCCTTTACGTCAAAGACGTTCCCGGCAGGGGTGCCCGCCAAATATTCTTTAGATAAATCAAATACGGTTTTTTTGTCTTTATTGACGGCTTCCAAATCCGTATTCGTTTTTAACAAAAGCAGGGCCACTTTTTGGTTTTTGTTTTTTACTGCTTGCATGAGGGCGGTGTCGCCATTGGCGTCTTTCAAATCCAACTCCACCCGTCTGGACTCCGCCAACACTTGGGCGCAAGGGGCGGCTTTCGGGTCCTCGGTCGCGCGCATAAGGGCGGTTTTGCCGTCGTTATCCACGGCGTTTACATCAGTTTTTTTTTCACCTTGCAAAATGCTTACAAACACCGGTTTGTGCTGTTTTACTGCCGCCGTTAAAACGGTTTGTCCGTTTTCGTCTTTGGCGTTTACATCCGCACCCAGGTTGATTAAGGTTTCAAACGTGCGGGTTTGGTCGGTAGACATAGCATAAAACAGCGGCGTGCGTTTGTGGAAATCGGTAATGTTTATATCCGCACCGTTGCGCACTAAATAGCGCACGGTGGCATTCTGCCCTTCGGCCGCGGCTACGGCTAAAGCGTTTAAGCCGTTGTTCGGGTTTTTGTAATTCACGTTCGCCCCGTTGGCTACCAACGCTTGCACGTTGCCCAACGCCCCCGCTTGGGCCGCATACATTAACGGCGTGTTGCCGGTGATGTCGGCCAGTTCCGTAGCGGCGGAGTTGAGTTTGATTAAATTGGTAATCAGCGCTTTGTTGTTTTTGGCGGCGGCGTGCAAGAGCGCGGTTTTGCCCAAATCGTCTTTGGCGGTCACGTCGGCACCGTGGGCAATTAAATATTGGGTCGCTTCCGTATTTCCGGCGGCGGCCGCGGCAATAAGCGGCGTCACTCCATAGCTGGAAACTTCGTTTATTTTCGCCCCGCCTTCTTCTACCAACATTTTAATAATATCCATATTCCCTCTTTCGGCCGCAACCGCCAGAGGCGTAATGCCTGCGTAGTTTTTCTCGTTCACGTTTACGTTAGCAAACAACAACGTTCTTACGCGGTCGGCATCGTCCACTTTTACGGCGCGCACGAGGGACGTATCATATACAAATTTAGTTTTGGCGCGTTCGCGCGTACCCAAAGTGGTGCTGGCGTAATTTTTCTTTTCCGCGCCGAATACGGTTCCGCGGTAAATATCGCCGGGCACATCCCCCGTGGCTTTGGCGGCCAGTTGGGCGGTGGTGTCAGTTTCCGCACCGCCTTGGCTAAACGCCGGGGCGGCTAGAAACGGTAAAACAAAAAGCATATATAGTTTTTTCATGTAGTAATCCTCCGGTACTTATATTATACAAATAGGCGGCGGATTTTTTACAAAAAATTTCAAAAAAATTGCCGCGGCGGTGCTAAAAAAAGGAAAGCCGTATACCGGATAGCTTAAAATAAATAGTTATTTTTTCAATATTTTTGTTAAAAAACTTGCATTT
>ERZ1034976.58-NODE-58-length-99705-cov-39.525660_pt1 | contig 99705 bp, 77 predicted proteins | sample MGYA00520623_ERZ1034976 | MGnify/ENA primary metagenome ERZ1034976 (study PRJEB33766, sample SAMN09781774) | gut metagenome | biome: gut microbiome | host: Homo sapiens | place: Madagascar | study: EMG produced TPA metagenomics assembly of the PRJNA485056 data set... | reverse complement strand
CTGCCGCACCTCGCTCGCCGTATCGGCACTTAGAATTATGCGGTATTGCCTTAGGGTGTATCTTGCTTTTGGTCACACCTTGCGCAGGTAGCGGGCATCGATCACCTCAATGTCCGCATCCCGGCAATAGGTGTGGATGCCGATCAGATCCGCCGGGTCAATGCCCGCAATGGCAACGTTCTGCGGCATGGCGGCGCACAGTGGCACTTCCGAAGCACCGCGCCGCACCCAGAATTGCAGGTACACACCGTAATCCACCTTGGTGCTGACCTGGGCCGGGCGCACGGTCTGGTCGTTGTTGGTAAACAGCGGGCCAGCATTGCGGCTGCCCAGCTCATAATTGCGGTGCTGCAGGTTAAAGGGTTCATCCTCATCCAGGATAAACTCATCCACATCATCGCGCTCTTCCGCTTCGGGGTTTTCGCGCACAGTATAGCGGCGGTAGCGGGTGTAGAGCTGGTTGTCCGGCCTGGTTTCGCTGCACAGCACCGTCAGGGCTTCGGGGGTTTTATCCACAATAATGCTGTCGCACAGTTCGCGCCCCACGCTGAACGCCTGCACTTTCTCCCATTTATCCGGAAACTGAGTGCAGCGGTAAAGGGTCAGGCTGTGGTCGGCGCTGGTTTCCGGCAGCATCCACACTTCCCCGCGCCAGTCAAACACGGTAGGGAAAGAGAGATGGAAGTTTTCCTTTAATACCACGCGGGGCGGCAGCAGGTGGTCGTTTTCATCAAACTCCGTCACGGCAATATCACCGCGGTTCTCCGCCATATTGAATGCTTCGCAGAACAGCCAGCGTTTGCCGTTGTCATCCTCATACAGCAGAGGGTCGGCATACCAGGTGCCGGGGGTGTAGGGCAGCGGGGTGTAAGGTTCTTCACCCAGAGCGGGCAGCGGGTCGCAGCCTTCCCCCTTGGGGGCGCGGCGCACCGCAATGGTATAGATTTCTTTTTGGCCGCTCAGCTTTTTGATCAAACGCTTGGGCGGCATATGCAGGGCACGGTAGATCTGGTTCATGAATTTTCGTTCCTCATGATTTCCCGGTAAATTGTCATCAGTTCGCGGTAGTTTTGTTCCGCGTTATACGCCCGGCAGGCTTTTTGCTGCATGGCGGTCAAATCAAAGGTTTCGCCCACGGTTTGCAGCTTGTGCACGGCATCCGCCAGCGCGGCGGCATTGCCGGGGGCAAAGTGCAGGCCGTCAATCCCCTCCTGCACGGCAGCGCCCACGTTGCCAAGATCACTGGCAAGCACGGGGGTGCCCACCGCATGGGCTTCCGCCGGGATCAGGGCAAAGCTTTCATAGCACAGGCTGGGGCAAAGGGCGGCGCGGCTCTGGGCCAAAAGCTCGGTAAGTGTTCCATGCGGGAGCTGGCCGGCAAAGATCACGGTATCGGGGGCATTCTCTTTGGCCCAGTCTTCCAGCGGGCCGGTACCGGCCACGATCAGCTGCGGTGCGTCCGGCCCCAGCAGCTGCCAGGCCTCGATGGCGGTGCGCAGCCCCTTTAATTCTTCCAGCCGCCCGGCAAACACAATCTGGTTTTTGCGCTGTGCCCAGGGCAGCGGGGAATGGTCCGGCGCGGCCACGCCGTTGGGCTTGCAGTACAGCCGCTCCGGGGTAAACACCGGGCGCGGGGCTTTGCGGTTGAATTCCAGCAGCTTGCTGCGATCAAACTCCGTCAGGGTGATCAGGTTCACCTTGCGGTAGGTGCCAAGCAGGCGATGGAACGCATAAATGCCCGCACAGACCAGGCTTTGGGCACGGCTGCCACGGTAGCAGCTGTGCCGCACCGCACAGCCAAGGCCATGCTGCGGGCATTCCTCGCACACATGGCCGTCCCGCATCAGGATGCCGTTGGGGCAGAAAATGCGGAAGTTGTGCAGCGTCTGCACCGCCGGAACATGCTCTTTGAAGCATGCCTGGAACACCGACGGGCTGATGGTCAGCAGGGTGTTATGCACATGCACCAAATCCACCTGTTCTTTGCGGATCAGAGCGCGCACTTCCCGCACGGTTTTGATGCTGTAAACAGCCCGCAGGGGCAGCAGCAGTTTTTGGGCCAGGCCGCCGGCATCATTATTGCGCTCATAGGTGATCACGCGGTGGCCGTGGGATTGCAGCATGGCGCGCTCCGCGGCAAACACGGCGTCCTCGCCGCCGGGCAGGCGGTAGTGGCAGTGCACCAGCAAAATGATATGCGGTTGTTCCGGCTGCGGCATCTGCGGCCTCCTTTCCCTGCGTGAACAGAACTAAATATAATTATTATACCGCGCAGCACCAGATATGGAAAGAGATAAAACGTAAAAAATGCCCCTGTGCACAACGCCTGCGCACAGGGGCAGCGGTTATTCAGCTTCTTCTTCCAGCTCGCGGACCAGGTTCCAAACTTCGCCAATGGTACCAAGCTGTTTTAAGCGGTCCTCTTCAACCTCGGTACCGGTAGCTTCCCCAAGCTGCCAGGCCAGCTCCACCAGGTCTTCTGCATCCACGCCCAAGTCTTCAAAGCTGGTGTCCTCGCTCAGTTCGGCGGCGTCACAGCTGAACTGCTCCGCCAAAATGTCAAGCAGATCCTCAAACGTCATGTGTCCTTCCCTCCGTATCGGTGCATATGGTATTTCTATAATACCCATACGGCAGCATGCCGTCAATGGCAGATTCGACTAATATTGCGAGCTTTTTCCGTTAAAAACGCACAAGTTTGTACGGCGGAGGCTGACTGCTTGTGGAAAAGCGCGAAATACAGTATGCTGGCAGTGCTGCATTTTGCAGCAGGCACTGCACACAACGGCAGGCGGTTGGCCCCACTTCCGAAATGAGGTGAGAGCCATGCCAAAACCTCTGACTTTTCATGTTTTGGGTTTACCCATAGCAGTCACGGTAAAAAGCAAGAACCGCTACCCCGGCCGGACCGTCAAGTTCAGGACCGGCTTTACTTTTTCTGGCCGTAATAGGCGTTGGGGCCGTGCTTGCGCATAAAGTGCTTGTCCAGCACATGCTGGGGGGCGGGCTCCGCGTTGGGGTTGATCTGGCAGGTCAGCAGGGCCATCTTGGCCACTTCTTCCAGCACAACGGCGTGGTAAACAGCCTGGGCGGCATCCTTGCCCCAGGTAAAGGGGCCATGGCTGGCGCACAGAACGCCGGGCACATGCACCGGGTCAATGCCGCGGGTACGGAAAGTTTCAATAATCACCTTGCCGGTGTTTTTCTCGTAATCTTCCTCGATCTCTTCGGGGGTCAGCTCACGGGCACAGGGCACAGGGCCGTAAAAATAGTCTGCATGGGTGGTGCCAAACGCCGGGATATCCCGCCGGGCCTGGGCCCATGCCACGGCGTGGGTGCTGTGGGTATGCACCACACCGCCCAGCGCGGGGAATGCCTTGTACAGCTCCAGGTGGGTCTTGGTATCGCTGCTGGGGTTCAGGTCACCTTCCACCTGATTGCCGTTCAGATCCATGACCACCAGCATATCAGGGGTCAGTTCATCGTACTCCACGCCGGACGGCTTGATGACGAACAGCCCTTTTTCCCGGTCAATGCCGGACACATTGCCCCATGTGTAAGTAACAAGGCTGCGGCGGGGCAGTTCCATATTGGCTTCGTATACCTGTTGTTTCAGTTCTTCCAGCATAATTGTTCCCTCACATTGCTTCAACGGCGGTGCGCTCGGCGCACAGTGCCTTTTTGTATTCTTTCAGGAATGCGGCAAACCCGGCTTCATCAGCGGCATCCGGGTTCAGGGTGGTGCTGGCGGCACCGGCGAACACGCGGTTCTGCAGGTAGTTTGCCAGCGTTTCGCCATCGGCGTGCTCCACACGGTAAGCAGCCAGCAGGGCCATGCCGTAAGGGCCGCCCTCGCCTGCGGTTTCGGTGCAGGTCACAGCGGTGTGGGCGGCAGCGGCCAGGTAGCGCTGGGCCACGCCGGGGGTCTTGAACAGGCCGCCGTGGCCCAGCAGGGTATCCAGCGCCACATGTTCTTCGTTCAGGATATCCAACCCGATGGCCAGCGTGGCAAACGCGGAGTAAATGTTGGCGCGCATCAGGTTTGCCAGGCTGAAATCACTTTCCGGCCCACGCAGCAGCATGGGGCGACCTGCATCAAAGTGGGTCACGCCCTCGCCGGAGTAATAGTTCACGGGGATCACACCGCCGCAGTCCGGTGCCCCCTGCAAAGAAAGGTTGAACAGCTTGGTAAACAGCTCACCCTTGTTCACTTTTGCACCGCAGAGTTCGGCGTTCTGGGCCAGCAGCTCCACCCAGGCGTTCAGGTCGCTGGTGCAGTTGTTGCAGTGCACCATGGCAACAGGGTCGCCTGCGGGGGTGGTAACCATATCAATTTCGGGGTAAACTTTGCTCAGGGCCTTTTCCAGCACAACCATGGCAAAAATGCTGGTGCCGGCGCTGACATTGCCGGTGCGGGGCGCTACGCTGTTGGTGGCGGCCATGCCGGTTCCGGCGTCGCCCTCCGGCGGGCAGAGCGGAATACCGGCCTGCAAATTGCCGGCGGGGTCCAACAGGCGGGCACCGGCTTCGGTCAGGGTACCGGCGTCCGCACCGGCGGGCAGAACCTCCGGCAGCAGCGCGTTCAGGTCCACGGCATAGCCCTTGGCGGCGGCCATGGTGTTGAACTTTTTCAGCATGGCGGCGTCATAACCGCCGGTGGTGCTGTCAATGGGGAACATGCCGCTGGCATCGCCAACGCCCAGCACTTTATGGCCGGTCAGCTGCCAATGCACATAGCCTGCCAGCGTGGTAAAAAAGTCCAGTTTGGACAGATGCTCTTCTTTGTTCAGCATGGCCTGGTACAGGTGGGCAATGCTCCAGCGCTGGGGGATGTTGAAGCCAAACGCCGCAGTCAGCTCCTCGGCCGCTGCACCGGTGATGGTGTTGCGCCAGGTGCGGAACGGCACCAGCAGTTCGCCGTTGGCATCAAAGGCCAGGTAGCCGTGCATCATGGCGGAAATGCCAATGCAGCCCACCTTGGTCAGGGTGCAGCCGTATTTTTGCTGTACATCGGCGGCAAGGGCGGCGTAAGCACTTTGCAGGCCCTGCCAGACCTGTTCCAGTGGGTAGGTCCAGATGCCGTTGTGCAGCTGGTTTTCCCAGGTATAATCCCCCTGTGCCAGCGGGGTATGCTCCGGGCCGATCAGCACTGCCTTGATGCGGGTAGAGCCGAATTCGATGCCGAGAGCTGTCTTTTCCGGTACAAAGTTGGACATATTGCAGGACTCCTTTTTGGCAAGCGGAATGCCGTATTTCTTATTTGTTAGTATAGCAAAGCGCGCCCCGGAAAGATAGACCGCTTTGCTTAAATTTCTGGACTTTTGTTCAGGAATGCTGCATTTTAATTATTTGAACAAATCCCCCCGTGCAGCTTTGTAAGGTCTGCACAGGGGGATGGATTACAGCATGATAACCAATGCGGTTGTGATCAAAACGATACTGGCAATGATGGAAACCGAATTGATCGCACTGGCAAGGCCGAAGTCACTGCCCATCTGCGCGGTAAAGGGCGGGTTGGCGCTGGCCACCGGGGCCAATAATACGATCACAAGTGCCTGGCGGTATTCCAGCGGGAGCGGCAGGATAAAATAGGCTGCCAATGCTAACGCAATGCCGATGATGTACCGCACGCCCAGAATTTTAATGATATCCCCGATCTGGGACGGGTCACCGTTCAGGTGGAACCCCACGCCGATCATCAGCATGGCCATAAAGGCGTTGGCGTTGCCCACAATGCCCGCAAACTCCACAACCGGGGCAGGCAGGCTCAGGTGCAGAAGGCCCAGGATCGTCATGAAGATATAGGTCATCAGCGGGATGCTGTGCACAAGGTTATTCAAAATCGGCTTGATGCGGAACTTGCCATCGCCGGATTTGACAATGCTGGCAATGCTGTAAGCCCCGCCCAGGCAGATCATGCTGTTGCCACAGTCAAACAGGCTGACGGCGATAACGCCCACCGGGCCAAGGAAGCCCTGGGCAAAGGGCATGGCAAAGTTGCCGATGTTGCAGCCGGAGGCATTAAGCATGGCAAACGCCTGGCGCTCCCTCCCCTGGGGGAGATACATAACCGAGCCAACGATCATCATCAGCACGCCGAAGCCGAAGCCCATCAGGGTGAGCAGCAGCATGGAGGTCTGCATCTCCCGCCCGGAAAAGTTTGTCACGATTGCCGCCGTCAGGGTGATCTTGATCACAATTTTGCTGAGCACATGGAAGTCGCTCTCCTTAAAGAATCCGACCCGGCGCAGCGCCCAGCCCAACAGAATGATGCCGATAAAACACCCGGCATGTGTAAGAATTTCTACCACGGTTTCCCCTTCTTTGTCCTTAAAGTTACATGATATCCTTTTATTTGTTTATATCATACTTTGTACATGTCGGCAAGTAATTCTGCGTCCAAACCGCATATTTTTTTGCGGCAGCCCAGTTGTATTTACGGCAGCAAACGATTATTCTATAAGTATCATAAACCATATCATTTCCTGCGTGCCGGATTCTCCGGTACGCAGCATACAGAAAGGACTTGCATTCTAATATGGCTTGTACAACAATTCTGGTTGGCAGAAAAGCTTCTTATGATGGCTCTACCATGATTGCCCGCAATGACGATTCCGGTTCCGGGCATTTCACCCCCAAAAAGTTCGTGGTCGTTCCCCCGCAGGAGCATCCGGCCGTGTACCGGTCGGTACTTTCCCATGTGGAAGTGGAGCTGCCCGGCAGCCCGATGCGGATGACCGCAATGCCCAACGCCGTGGAGGGCAAGGGCATCTGGGCCGCAGGCGGCGTGAACGAGGCCGGTGTCGGCATGACCGCCACCGAGACCATCACCTCCAACCCACGCGTTCTGGGCGCTGACCCGCTGGTGGAGTATATCCCCGCCAAGGGCGGCCAGCCAGAAGTTCCCGGCGGCATTGGCGAGGAGGACATTGTTTATCTGGTACTGCCCTACATCCACACTGCGCGCGAGGGCGTGCTGCGGCTGGGCAAGCTGCTGGAAAAATACGGCACTTACGAGATGAACGGCATTGCGTTCCAGGACGTGCACGAAATCTGGTGGCTGGAGACCATCGGCGGGCACCACTGGATCGCTAAGCGCGTTCCGGACGATGCCTATGTGGTGATGCCCAACCAGCTTGGCATTGACCAGTTTGATCTGGAAGACGCACTTGGCGCCAAAAAGAACCACCTTTGCTCCGCCGACCTGGATGATTTTATCGAGAACAACCATCTGGATCTTTCCTGGAACGGGGTACTGAACCCGCGGGACGCCTTTGGCAGTCACGATGATTCTGACCATGTGTACAACACGCCGCGTGCCTGGTTCATGCTGCGCTATCTGAACCCCCACAGCAAGAAGTGGGACGGCCCCAACGCCGACTACACACCCCGCAGTGATGACCTGCCGTGGTGCATGGTACCGGAAAAGAAGATCACGCCGGAGGATGTCAAATACGTATTATCCTCCCACTATCAGGGCACACTGTATGACCCGTATGGCAGCAGCCAGTCGGACCAGAAGGGCGCATTCCGCTCCATCGGCATCAACCGCAACGACTTTATGGCCCTGATCCAGATGCGCCCCGACCAGCCGGAGGATTCCCGCGTTTTGGAATGGATCGCCTTTGCTTCCAACGCGTTCAATGTGATGGTGCCGTTCTATGCCAATGTAACCACCACCCCTGCGTATCTTTCCAACACTACGGGCGCGGTTTCCACCGACAACTTCTATTGGAACAGCCGGATGATCGCCGCCATGGCCGATGCTGCCTACAGCAAATCGGTGTTCCATATTGAGCGCTACCAGCTGGCGGCGGCTTCCGCCGGGCATGCGAACATCAATACTTACGATGCCAAGCTGCGCCGTGAACAGGATGCTTCCGCCCGCGCCGCCCTGCGCGAGCAGGCCAACGAAGCCATGGCCGATACCATCCGCGGCCTGGCCGCCGACACACTGGACAAAGTGCTGTATGAGCTGAGCTGCCAGATGAAAAACTGCTACTCCCGCTCGGATGCGTAAAACTGCATAAATGCCAAAACCGCCCCTGCCGTATTTCGGCAGGGGCGGTTTCTATTAGTACTGGTACTTTTTCTGGTTCTTGAACAGGAAGAATGCATTGACAAACAGTGCGGCGATTTCGGCTGCCACAACGGAAAGCCAGATGCCGTTCATGCCCAGCAGATGGGGCAACACGAGAATGGCGGTGACCTGGAACACCAGGGTGCGCAGGAAAGAAATAACGGCGGATACTATGCCGTTGTTGAGCGCGGTAAAGAATGCCGAGCCAAAGATGTTAAAACCGCAGAGCAGGAAGCTGAGGGAATACAGCTTCATGCCGAGGGTAGTCAGTTCCAGCAGTTCCGCATCATAACCCACAAAGAAGCGGGAAAGCGGGGCGGCCAGCAGCTCACTGAAGCAGAGCATCGCCACACCCCCCGCGGCAATGACCCGCAGGCTGATACGCAGCAGGTTTTTTAGCTCGTCCGTGTTGCCGGCACCGTAATGATAGCTGACGACCGGGGCACAGCCCTGGGCATAGCCGATAAAGATGGCGGCAAAGATAAAGCTGACATACATGATAACGCCGTAAGCGGCCACACCATCGGCGCCGCCCAGGCGGAGCAGCTGCCAGTTGTACAGCGCGCCTACCAAAGAGGCAGACAGATTCGTCATCAGTTCACTGGAGCCGTTGGTGCAGGCCTTAAGTAGCGCCTTGCCGCTGAACACCGGGCGCACAAAGTGTAGCAGGCCGCCGTTGTTGGGGCGGGCAAAATAGAACATGGGACCGATGCCGCCGATCAGCTGGCTAATCACCGTTGCAGCTGCGGCACCGGTGATGCCAAGCCCCATGACACCGACAAACACAAAGTCCAGCACCATGTTGGTCAGGCCGGCTGCCACGGTAAAGAAAAGGCCCAACTTGGGTTTTTCGGCCGTGATGAAAAAGCTCTGGAACAAAAATTGCAGCATAAACGCCGTCTGGAACACCGTGATGATGGTGCCGTACAAGATGCAGTCATCCAGCAGTTCCGCAGTGGCCCCCAGCAGAACAGCCGCGGGGCGCAGCACCAGCAGGGCAACCACCGTAAAAATCACGCCCAGCACCGCAGTGGCGCAGACCAGCATGGAAAACAGCTCATTGGCGCGCTTTTTGTTGCCGGTGCCCAGCGTCATAGCAACCAGAGCGCTGCCGCCGGTGCCCAGCATAAAGCCGATGCAGCCAAATGCCTGTAAAAACGGCATAATGAGATTGACGGCAGCGAATGCCTGTTTGCCGGCAAAGTTGGAAACGAAAAATCCATCCACCACGCTGTAAATGGAGGTAAACACCATCATGATGATAGGGGATGCTGCAAAGCGCAGGATGCGCGATGTGGTAAAATGGTCCGATAATTGGATGCGCTGATTCATACTTTCTCCTGTTGTAAAATTTTATTAAATTCCGTGCGGATGGCGTTCAGGTGTTCCTGGCCAAGGCGGACGAAATGTTCAGCCTCCGCCATGCCCAGCTGTTCCAGTGCCGCCTGTTCTGCGCTGTACACGGGTTTGGCAGTTTTGGCTGCCAGTTCCCGCCCGGCTGGCGTCAGGTGCAGCAGTTTGCCGCTGTAACGGCCCGGCGCGGGTTCCAGTTCCAACAGTCCTTGCTTGACCATCGAAGCCACGGCTGAATTCATCGTCTGCTTCGGCAGGTTCCATTCCATGCACAGGCGGTTCTGGGTCTGCGGTTCGCTGCTGTTATACAGTGAATACAGCAGCCAGAACACGGTATCCGAAACACCGTAATGCACGGCAAGCTCATGATAAAGGGCGTTACATTCATTGAACTGGCGGTTCATCTGTTCCAACAGATTTCGGGCAGTGAGATGGTGTTCTTCCGGCATTACACTATCATTCTCCTATTCTTCACAGCAAAACGGCGATGCTTTATTTGTGCACCGCTGTGTGATGTGTTATAATCCGATTTCGGATTTTTATTATAGTCCGGGTTCGGATTTCTGTCAAGCGTTTCGGCACAAAAAATACCGCACAGCGTTTGAACTGTGCGGTATTTTCGGGTTTTCAGGCGTTATCAAAACCCTTGCCGAACACTTCGGTGGTGCTCAGCATGGACATAAAGGCGTTCAGGTGTTCCTTGTGGATAAACTCCCGCAGCTGCATTGCTTCGTGCCGGGTCAGGGTGGTATAGATAATGTAGCGCGGCTGGTTGGTGTATGCACCGTTGCAGGGGGTGTATGTTGCGCCGCGGTCCAGTTCCTTATTCACAAAGTCACAGATCGGTTCCTTGTCGTCGCAGACGATCAAGATAGCTTTGCACATCTTCATGCGCTCCAACACCACATCAATCATCAGGGATTTAACGGTAAGGCCGACGAAAGAGTAAAGCGCGGTGTGCAGGTCAAACACAAAGCAGGCCGCCACCACCATGACCAGATCGGTCAAAAACAACGCCGCTGCAATGCTGTGCAGGTGGGTGTATTTTTCCACGATCAGGGCAATCACATCGGTGCCGCCGCTGGAAGCCCCCACGCTGAAGAGCAATGCCGAAGCAATGGCAGGCAGCGCAATGGCAAAAATCAGTTCCAGCATGGGCTGGTCCGACAAAGGCTCGTTGAGCGGGCAGGCCTTTTCCAACAGCATCAATTCCGCCGAAAGCACCACGGTGGCATAACCGGTGGTCAGCGCAAACTCTTTGCCCAAAAAAATCAGGCCCAGAAGCAGCATCAACATATTGACCACGGCGGAAAACTCACTGGCCGAAATCGGGGTCAGCTTGGCAACCAGTGCCGCCGCGCCGGTCACACCGCCAAAGACAAAGTTGTTGGGAAATTTGAAGAAATACACCCCCACCGCCATCATGCTGATGCCGAGCGTGATGATCGTATACTGCCGTACTATTTTCATCCATTTGCCTTTCATGGTTGGTTCCTTTCCGCTGGCTTTCCAGCGTTCTTACTCCACGGAAATTATAACACCAAATCCGCCGTTTGCCATCCCTTGCCCCGCCGGGTTTGAGGTTGGCTGTACGTAATTTGCTTTTTTATCGGATACAGTTTCGGGGGAATGCACACCTTGTTTGGCCGTTGACGCGCCAAATGCTGAGTTTTGGCGGAAATTTGTTCGCCAGCGGCAGGCAGGGCAACTGAGCAAATTTGGTGCGCCGGGTAAACAGTTTGCTATGATGCAAACAAAAAGACATGTGCGGGATTCCGGCACATGCCTTTGGGTAAAATCGTTATCCTTTTAGGTTGGCGGGCGCAGAGTGCGCCCCTACGGGGTGGGAGGCACGGCAAATGTTGATTACCCATTATAAAATACACTACAGGGAGACGGGCATCCCACAAATTCTTACGCCTTTTTCTGGCTGGTGGTCAGAATCTTGTTAAAGCGGATAAAGAATGCGCTGCAGGTTACGATTGCCGCGATGATATCACTGACCGGCTCCGCCAGGAAAACGGCAAAGACTTTGTCCTGCAAAATCAGGGGCAGGATAAAGATCAGGGGAATCAGCAAAATCAGTTTGCGCAGGCAGGCCATGAACAGGCTGATCTTGGCTTGGCCCAGCGCCACAAAGCTTTGCTGGCAGGAAGCCTGGAACCCGGTGGAGAAAATGCCCGCCATGTAAACGCGCATGGCCCAGGCCGTGTACTGCACCAGTTCCGGATCGGTGGAGAAGATGCTCGCAAACATCTGGGGCACCAGCATGCAGGCGGCCCAGAACGCGACCGCATATACCACGCAGATGATGAACTGTAACCGGAATGCCCGTTTGACGCGGTCACCCTTGCCCGCGCCAAAGTTAAAGCTCATGATGGGCTGTGCGCCCTGGCAAAGTCCCTGCACCGGCATGCTGAGCAGCTGGGTGGCGCTGGTGATGATGGTCATGGCGCCGACGGCGATATCGCCGCCATAGCGTGCCAGGCTGGAGTTGAAGCTGATGGAAAGGATACTTTCGGTGGCAATCATCACAAAGGTGGAAACGCCCAGCCCAAGGCAGGGGCCGATGACTTTTCCCACCAGCGGCATGTTTTTCACGCTCAGGCGCAGCCTGGTGCGGCTGCCGGTCAAAAAGCGCAGCACCCACACCGCGCCCACCGCCTGGCTGATGACAGTCGCCGTGGCGGCACCGCGCACCCCCATATTGAGGGCAAAAATCAAGATGGGGTCCAGGATGATGTTGCACACAGCGCCGATCACGGTGGTCATCATGCTGAACGTGGCAAAGCCCTGGGTGGTGACAAAGGGGTTCATGCCCATAACGATGAGCACAAAAATGGTGCCGATGATATAGATGCGGGCGTAATCCAGCGCATAAGGCAGCGTTTTTTCGCTGGCACCGAACAGCACCAGCAGGGACGGCGCAGCGAAATAAAACACAACGGTCAGCACAGCCGCCAGAATCAGCAGCAGCGTAAAGCAGTTGCCCATGATCTTTTCGGCGGCATCGTCATCGCCGCGGCCCATGGCAATGGCCGCGCGGGGCGCGCCGCCGGAGCCGCACAGCATGGCAAACGCGGTAATCAGCATCAAAATGGGGGTAAACAAGCCAACGCCCGTCAGCGCGGATGCGCCGACCTCCGGCATATGGCCGATATAGATGCGGTCCACAATGTTATACAGCAGGTTTACCACCTGCGCCACCACCGCGGGCAGTGCCAGCTGGGCCAGCAGCTTGGGAATGCTGCCGCTCCCCATATCCCTGTTTTGCGTTGCAGCCATAATCAAAGTACCTCCTGCGTTTTTGTTGTAAAAAAAATGGAGCAGTTCCCTGCTCCGCTTATTGTGTTGAAAGAATGGGTTCCGGATTGATGTTTTTATATTTTAGGTTCCCATTCCACGCACTTAACGATTTACTTTGCCCCCCGGCCGGCAAAGACGACCCATACGGTCTTGAAGAGGATCTTTATATCGCCCCACAGGCTCCAGTTATCAATGTATTGAACGTCCAGTTTGACAACGTCCTCAAAATCCTCAATATCGCTGCGGCCGCTGACCTGCCACAGGCCGGTAATGCCCGGTTTCATGGAAAGGCGGCGCTTGTGGTGGCTTTCGTACTGTTTATACTCGTCCAGCGTGGGCGGGCGGGTGCCGACAAGGCTCATATCTCCGCGCAGAACATCAAAGAACTGCGGCAGTTCGTCAATGCTTGTTTTGCGGATAAACTTACCCACCTTGGTAATGCGGGGGTCATCCTGCATTTTGAACATCAGGCCGTTCATCTCGTTCTGGGCCATCAGTTCCTTTTTGCGTTCCTCGGCATCCATATACATGCTGCGCAGCTTATGGATGTAGAAAACACGGCCGTTGCGGCCCACTCGCTTCTGCTTAAAGAAGAGCGGGCCGGGGCTTTCCAGTTTCAGGGGGATGGCTGTAATGGCAATGATGGGGATGCTGATGATGCAGCCCACCAGGCTGCCCAAAATATCCATCAGGCGCTTCAGAATCTGGTCCCGCAGCTTGGGTTCAATGGTGGCCATGGTAACCAGGTTGCCGCCAGCGCAGCGGCCCAGATCGCGGCACAGGCGGGCGGAGCTGGTTTCGTTGCAGCAGCTTTCCTCAATGCGGTCCAGCAGCGGCAGGCGGAAATGCACGGTCAGGCCCATGCTTTCCATCTCTTCCAGGTACGGGATAAAGGATTCGCCGCTGTCCATCGGAACATCGATATACACTTCATCCAAAGCGGCGCGGCGCAGCCAGTTCATAAAGGTATCATAATTGGCTTTTACTTCAATATTCTCCACCTTGGTACCGATTGCATCCCCCGTGGCTTCCAGCAGGGCCACACCGCACACACGGCGGGACCAGTCGTTGCTGATCTCACGGATCATCTTGCCTGCACGGTCACCGGTGGTAACAATGCCAACCAGCGTTTCGTTCTGGAGATTGTCAGGGGCTTTTACCAGCAGCTTTTTGAGCAGGCCATGGGCCGCCGGGAGCAGGAAGAGGTTAAACGACACGACCCCCACCAGAAAATAGCGGGAATCCAGCAAAACCGCTTTGGACAGCGTCAGAAAAGCAGAATAGATCACCATCATCAGCAGGTTGGACTTGATGGAAAGTTTGGCTTCCTGCCCGCGGGTACGCTTGACAATGTTTTCCGTCTGGTCAAAACAGAAAAATGTAACGGTATAGGCCAGCACCAGCAAAACCAGCGCCTGAACCCAATCCAGAACACTGTAAGGCAGCAGCTGCCCCATAATGCCGCCAACGATCAGCCATGCCAGAATCACACTGGCGGCCAGAGCTGCAAGGTCTGTTAAAAAGACATAGACATACTGCAGCTTTTCGCGCTTTGTAATCATACCCTGTTTCCCTTTTCTTCCAAGTTTTCTTCATATCCCAGGCCCGCCGGCCTGCATACCGCTGCGCCCCGTTGATAAGGCAGCACCAGTATTTTGCGGCAACGCTGCCGCAATGCCGTTTTGCCTGCAAGCCCGCAAAGGCCTTTTCCCCGCAGGGCAAAACCGGCTTTTTTCTTTCTCTCTTTATGTCATATGAATATTTACATTTTATCATATTAAGATGCGGCTTTCAATCATTTTAGCTATAATTATCAAAAAACAGCAGGATATATTGCATCTTGGGTCCGCGCCTTATTTTCATCGTTTTTTCGCGGTTTTGCTTTTCGCTTTTGAATCTTCCTGCCCGGCTTGCCGGCACCAGGCAGCGTAGAGTCTTTGTGAATCACACAGTGCAGTGCCGCTGGCTTTCAGGCACAAAATGGCCGGGCGTGCGCCCAAATTCCACATATTTACCGAATTTTTGCTTTTATTTTACTTTTTATATTGTGCATTATTCTTAATTTACGCCAGCAAACATGCGGCTGTACGTTATTGTTTATTTATTCGCTTACGGACTATATTGACGAAGATGAACAAGTGCGGCACAATTGAAGTACTTATTGTTATCATTTTTTGCTTTAAGAAAGGGTTCTATGACCGAAAAGCTTAACGGAACAACCGAAACCGTTAACTTTGACGTATCTTCTTCCGTGCGGTTTTCCACAGCACTGGCATATTGCCTGGGAGATCATCTGCCCCATTGAGGATATTTATTTTGCTATTAAAGATCCAGAATCGCTTTCTGGATCTGACAGACCTTCCGTTTGGCGGGAGCCTGACCCATCAGCTTTACACTGCGGGAATCGGGCCGACTTGCGCCGACACAAACGGAATACTCGCCCGCTTCCACAATGGGGGGCCTTCCTCATCACACAGGGCAAATACAACCTGCGGGAACACGGTAGAGGTACCGGCGCGGCCCACACCGTGGATCCGTAATTTATATCTTCCACCCGCTCCCATTCTTCCCCAACCTCCACATAAAAACAAAACAATAAAGCCCTCTTCCCAAGGAGCAGCTGGGGAGAGGGCTATATTGTTTTGATTCAGGCAATGAAAAAGGTGCAGAGCAAACACCTGAAACGGAGAACTGCCTGACTTTGACAGGAGCAGGGAGCAAACCTGTTCCTTTTCTGGGCCACGGCGATGGGAGGCATTCCATGCGCCGCCAGCAAAAGCGGCCCTGTCGGTTAGTCCTCGCTAACCACGCGTATACTATACCATGTTTCAAGTGGTTCGTCAAGCACTTTTTATCTGTTTTTGAAATAAATTTTCGCGTTTAGCGGCACAGCTTGCCTTACTTTTTGAAATCCGGATAATCCTTGATGCAAAGCAGCTCTTCAGCGCGCTGAACCGCTTCCTCGCTGGGCGGCTGAACGCCATCCAGGCTGTAGGTGATGCCAAGTTTTTCCCACTTGAACAGGCCAAGGGTATGGTAGGGCAGCACCTCCACGCGGCGCACACTGCCAAGGGATTTGATAAAATCGCTCATCTCCCGCAGCTCGGCTTCATCGTCCGTCAGCCCGGGCACCAGAACGTGGCGGATCCACATGGCTTTGCCATGTTCGCCCATCCAGCGCGCCATATCCAGAATGGGGGTGTTATCGCAGCCAGTCAGGGCCTTGTGGCGGTCCGGGTAAAAGGCTTTCAGGTCCAGCATCACCAGGTCGGTGTTCTGCATCAGGGTCTCAAACTTGGAATAGAACGGTTCCGCGGTGGTGTAGGGCTGGCCGGCAGTATCCAGGGTGGTATGCACGCCCTGCAGTTTGGCCAGGCGGAACAGCTCCGACACAAAGTCGATCTGTAACAGCGGTTCACCGCCGCTGACGGTCAGGCCACCATTGTTTTTCCAGTAGGTGCGATAGCGCAGGGCTTTTTGCAGGGCCTGGGCCGGGGTTTGCTGCTCCCCAATGGTGCAGGGCCAGGTTTCGGGGTTATGGCAATAGCGGCAGCGCATAGCACAGCCCTGTACAAACAGGACATACCGCACGCCGGGGCCATCGACAAGGCCGAACGTTTCGACCGAATGGATGCGGCCGGTGATGGGGGTGTTTTGCTCCATGGAATATTACCTCTTTTGCGGTTGGTGTTGGGTTTGGGATGTGGCAGGGGCGGCGGGCGCACAATAAATAATTGTCGCACATTATAAAATGCTCTGTAGAGAACGGTCTATCTCCGGCCTAAGAGCCGGGATTAAAATCCCGGTTGGCCTCCGAAACGCGCCTGCGGGCGCAGTGACCGTTCCGGGGCCGCACGGTGGGTGCCATAACGCGATTTGCCGCAAGGCCCAACGGTGGCCAGGGGCTGGCCGCCCTACTGCGGGGCTGGGTTCCACATCAAATTTATGATATGCAGCAAGGCAAAGGCCCACGGGACGATGCAGACATCGTCCCCTACAAACGACTTTCTTGGTTCGCAGCCTCTCACGGCGGGGTCGGGTGACCCCGCCCTACTGGGGTATACGCATTTTTCAACATGTGACTGGGCTGGAGTCCTGCGTTTCCTCCCCTATTATACCACGCATTTGCCCAAAAAGCCCGTGGCCGCAAAACGCAGCCGCGGGCCTTGTATGCTAGTCGACAGTCACGCCGCAGCAATTACATCTTCTTGTGGCAGGTACGAGCAATAACGTCCATCTGCTGTTCGCGGGTCAGGTCAATGAACTTGACGGCATAGCCGGAAACGCGGATGGTGAAGTTGGCGTACTCTTCCTTCTCCGGGTGCTCCATGGCGTCGATCAGCTTTTCGGTGCCAAAGACGTTGACGTTCAGGTGGTGGGCGCCCTGGTCAAAGTAGCCGTCCATGACCTGGACCAGGTTCTCAACGCGCTCGCCCTCGCTGTGGCCCAGAGCGTCGGGGTTGATGGTCTGGGTGTTGGAGATGCCGTCCAGTGCCCAGTGGTAGGGCAGCTTGGCAACGCTGTTCAGGCTGGCAAGCAGGCCGTTCTGCTCTGCGCCGTAAGCCGGGTTTGCGCCGGGGGCAAACGGGGTAAAGGCTGCGCGGCCATCCGGCATTGCGCCGGTTGCCTTGCCGTACACCACGTTGGAGGTGATGGTCAGGATGGAGGTGGTAGCCTCGGAGTTGCGGTAGGTGTGGCGGCGCTTGATCTTCTCCAGGAAGGTGCGCAGCAGCCAGACAGCGATATCATCGGCGCGGTCGTCATCGTTGCCGTAACGGGGGAATTCGCCCTCGATCTCGTAATCGGTGACCAGACCGGTCTCGTCACGCACGCACTTGACCTTGGCGTACTTGATTGCGCTCAGGGAGTCAACTACATGGCTGAAGCCTGCAATGCCGGTGGCAAAGGTGCGGCGCACATCGGTATCGATCAGGGCCATTTCGGCTGCCTCATAGTAGTACTTGTCGTGCATGTACTGGATCAGGTTCAGCACATTGACGTACAGGCCTGCCAGCCAGTCCATCATAACGTCATACTTGGCAATAACTTCGTCATAATCCAGGTACTCTGCAGTAATGGGGGCATAGTGAGGGCCAATCTGCTCATGCAGCTTTTCGTCCATACCGCCGTTGATGGCATACAGCAGGCACTTGCCTAGGTTGGCACGTGCGCCGAAGAACTGCATCTCCTTGCCGGTCTGGGTTGCGGAAACGCAGCAGCAGATGGAGTAGTCGTCGCCCCAGACAGGCTTCATCACATCGTCGTTCTCGTACTGGACGGAGGAAGTCTTGATAGAGATCTTGGAGGCGTAATCCTTAAAGGTCTTGGGCAGAGCAGAGGAGTACAGAACGGTCAGGTTCGGCTCCGGTGCGGGGCCCATGTTTTCCAGGGTATGCAGGAAGCGGAAGTCGGTCTTGGTAACCATGGAGCGGCCATCCATGCCGATGCCGCCAACTTCCAGGGTAGCCCACACGGGGTCGCCGCTGAACAGCTGGTTGTAGCTGGGGATACGGGCAAACTTGACCATGCGGAACTTCATGGTCAGGTGGTCGATCAGTTCCTGGGCCTCGGTCTCGGTCAGGATACCCTTATCCAGGTCGCGCTGGATGTAGATATCCAGGAAGGTGGAGATACGGCCAACGCTCATGGCAGCGCCGTTCTGGGTCTTGATGGCAGCCAGGTAACCAAAGTACAGCCACTGCACAGCCTCCTTGGCGTTGGCAGCGGGCAGGGAGATATCATAGCCGTAAGCAGCGGCCATGGCCTTCATATCGTTCAGGGCGCGGATTTGCAGGGCGATCTCTTCGCGCAGACGGATGACGTCATCGGTCATGGTGCCGTCACCGCAGTTGGCAAAGTCGTTCTGCTTTTCTTTGATCAGGTAGTCAATGCCGTACAGGGCAACGCGGCGGTAGTCGCCAACGATGCGGCCGCGGCCATAGGTATCGGGCAGACCGGTCACAATGTGGCTGTGGCGTGCCTTTTTCATCTCCGGGGTGTAGGCATCAAACACAGCGGTGTTGTGGGTGCGGGCATACTTGGTAAAGATTTCGTGCAGCTTCGGGGACGGAGTATAGCCATAGGTGGTGCAGGCCTGTTCTGCCATCTTGATGCCGCCATAGGGCATGAAGGCGCGCTTGAGGGGCTTATCGGTCTGCAGGCCGACGACTTTTTCCAGATCCTTCAGATCCTCGCTGATATAGCCGGGGCCGTAAGCGGTCATGCCGGAAACCACTTCAGTCTCCATATCCAGAACGCCGCCCTTGGCGCGCTCTTCCTTCTGCAGAACCTGCAGAGCACCCCAAAGCTTATCGGTTGCTTCGGTGGGGCCGGCAAGGAAGTTTTCATCGCCGGAGTAGGGGCGGTAGTTCTTCTGGATAAAATCGCGGGTGTTGACTTCTTCTTTCCAGATGCGGCCCTGGAAGCCTTCCCACTGTACAAAATCTGTCATCGGTTACCTCCTGTTGTAAACCAAATACGCTGCTCTATTAGTTAGGCTATTCTAACCAGCTATTGAAAATCTTGTCCTTTTCCAGCTGGCGGGCGGGCAGCATTTCTGCGTTGCCCACGGTTCCAGCCCAAAAGGACGCCATTGACCAGCCCGTATCCGGGCCACAATCATTCTACCATATGTCCTTACAAAAAGCAACAACTGCACCAAAAATTGTGTTGGAAACTTTTGCATTGCTTTTTGTGCATGGCATTTGCCGCACATGTCGGTGGCTTCCCATGGCGAACGGTGCAAGTATAATTTTGTCTTTCATGGTTAGGTCGCGCTAACATAGAAAGCACTTCCAAAAGTCGGGGTTTTCATACCGGCTCTGCCGGGTTGTTGGTTCAGCATACCCTGCAGAGTGCCTTTAGTATACCAACCCGCATCGGGGCCGTCTGTTGCCAAGGCAACAACCCAAAAATTTGCAAAAAAAGCCCCCGCACCGGAAGCTGCTCCGGTGGGGGGCGTTGGAGAGGGAGAGATCAGGTTTTGGGTTCCGCCGCTTTTTCTGCGTCTTCCGATTTTTCTGTTTCATCGGGTTCTGCAGCGGGTTCTTCCGGCAGGCGGCCATACAGCTCCATAGCGTCATGCAGCTTTTGGGCCAGCTCCGGGGTAAAGGCGCCGGGCAGGGCGCGCCAGCACCAGTTACCGCCCAAGGTGGCGGGGGTGTTCATCCTGGCTTCATGCCCAAGGCCCAGCACATCCTGGGCCTGCACCACGGCCAGATCCGCCACGCTGGACCAGATGCCGCGCATCATGCCCCAGTTCATACCTTCCTCTTTGGTCAGATTCAGGTACTGGATGGCGCGCTCAATATCGTCCGGCAGAGCGGTTCCAAACCAGCCGTCCACCGGCTCATTATCATGGGTGCCAGTGTAAGCAATGCAGTTGGTGGGGTAGCTGTGGGGGCGGTAGTCACCGCCGTCACGGCTGTCAAAGGCAAATTCCAGCACTTTCATGCCGGGGTAGGCGCATTCTTTCAGCAGAGCGCGCACATCATCGGTCAAAAAGCCCAAGTCCTCAGCAATAATGCGGGGGCTGCCCAGCTCTTTTTTGACGGTAGCAAAGAGGGCATAGCCCGGCCCAGTGCGCCAGCGGCCGTTTTCGGCGGTCTTATCACCATAGGGGATGGCATAATACCCCGCAAAGCCGCGGAAATGGTCAATGCGCAACACATCATAAATTGCGCACAGGTGGCGGATGCGGCGCACCCACCAGGCATAGCCGTTGGCAGCCATAGCGTCCCAGTCAAACAGCGGGTTGCCCCATAGCTGACCGGTGGCGGAGAAGCCATCCGGCGGGCAGCCGGCCACCTCGGTGGGGACCAGGTTTTCGTCCAGCTGGAACTCCTGCGGGCAGGACCAGACATCCACGCTGTCCTCCGCCACATAGATCGGCAGGTCGCCGATAATCTCAATGCCCTGCGCGTTGGCATAGGCTTTCAGGTCATGCCACTGGGTATAGAACAGATACTGCACAGCCTGCCAGAAGTCAATATCCGCCGCATATTTGGCGCGGGCCGCGGCCAAGGTCTCCGGTTCGCGGCGGCGCAGCGGTTCTTCCCACTGCTGCCAGCAGACCCCGTTATGGGCATCTTTCAGGGCCATGAACAGGGCATAGTCCGGCAGCCAGAACGCGTTTTTCGCCAAAAAATTGGCGTAATCCGCCGGGGGCGCTGCCAACAGGCGGGCACAGGCTTTGTGCAGCACCGCATAACGCTTTTGGTACAATGCTCCGTAATTGACACAGCCAGGGGTGCTTTCCCAGTCGATAGATTCATATTCTTCCGGCTGGAGGAGGCCCGCTTTGGCCAGCAGGTCCAGGTCAATAAAATACGGATTGCCCGCAAAGGTAGAAAAAGACTGGTAAGGGCTGTCGCCATAGCTGGTGGGGCAAACCGGAAGGATCTGCCAGTAAGCCTGACCGGCTTTGACCAGGAAATCCACAAAATCTTTTGCTGCCGCGCCCATGGTACCGATGCCATGGGGGGAGGGCAGGCTGGAAATATGCAGCAGAATGCCGCTTGCTCTCATCAGGGAAACCTCTTTTCTTTATGGCAATACCGCATAATTCTAAGTGCCGATACGGCGAGCGAGGTGCGGCAGATGCTAAGCCAAAAGCGCAGATAATACTGGATGTATTATCGAGCATTTTGGCAACGCAGATGCCGTGCCGCAGCCGCCGGAGCGGTGCTTAAGCCGTAAGGCGGGAATTGTGCGGTGTTGCCTTATATACTCCGCATATGTCTGGTTCGTTCAATGATTGGGCAAAGCCGCAACACTTTCGTCCTCAATCAATTCAAAAGGAACCACTTCATGCACCGCGCTGCTTCCGTTTTCAATACAGTTGAGCAGAATTTCCGCACCGCGCTGGGCCAGTCGTTCCGAGTTCTGGCGGATGGTGGTCAGCCGCGGGGTGCTGTAGCGCCCCAGCGCAATACCGTCATAGCCCGAAACCGAGATATCCTGCGGCACACGCAGGCCATGGTCATTCAGGGCACGGATCGCGCCCAGGGCCATCAGGTCCGACATGGCAAACACTGCCGTAATATCCGGGCAGTGCTTGAGCAGGTATTCCATGGCGGTATATCCGCTTTGCAGCGAAAACCGGGCATAGGCATACTGCTTTTTCATCTCGAACGGCAGGCCAAGGCGGAACATAGCGCTCTGGCTGCCGGTCAGACGGGACAGACTGGGGCGGGACTGGTCTGGCTTGCCGCCGATCAGCCCGATCTTGCGGTGACCCTGCGCATACAGGTACTCAATCATCAGGGACGATGCCGAAACATCGTCCACGCTGACGCTGGACAGGTTGGGGATGTTCAGGGTTGCGGCGCTGTTGGTCAGCAGCAGGCATGGAACACGCAGTTCCGCCAGCTGCGGTGTGAAGTATTCCAGGTTAGAACCAAGGAAAACAATACCATAAGGTTTGCGCTCGGCGCAGATCAGTTCGGCCTGCGCAACTTCGTTGGCTTCTTCATCAATATAATAGACCGTGGAAACATATCCGCGTTCCTCCAGGATAGCCTGCATTTTTTCCAGAATGTCCACAAACAACATGTTCTGGGTGCCCTTTACGATCAGGGCAAGGCCATCGCTGCTTTGCTGTTTCAGGTGTTTTGCGTTGGAGTTTGGCTGGTAATTATACCGCTTGATGACCTCAAGAATCTTGGCGCGGGCGGCCGGGCTGACGCTGGGGTTATTGTTGAGCACCCGCGAAACCGTGCCGATGGCATACCCCGATTCTTTTGCAATATCTTTGATGGTCATACACAGAAAACTCCTTCCGGCAGCAGGGTGCCGCAGCCATTAGCCCTTTACAGCACCGGCCACCACACCATCAATGATATACTTCTGGCAGATCAGATACAGAATAATGACCGGCAGAATGGTGATCATGATACAGGCCATCATGGGCGCCATTTCCACCTTGCCGTAACTGCCGCGGAAATACTGAATCGCCATGGGGATGGTGCGGTAGGTTTTGATATCCAGCACCAGGGTGGGCAGCAGATAGTCGTTCCAGACCCACATGGTTTCCAGGATTGCGGTAGAGATCATCGTCGGCTTTAAGATAGGGCAGACCACGCGGAAGAAAATCTGCAGCGGGTTGCAGCCATCGATCATAGCGGCTTCCTCAATTTCAACCGGCATGCTCTTCATAAAGCCGGTGAACATGAACACCGCTAGACCGGCACCGAAGCCGAGGTAGATGATGCAGATGTTGTAAGGGTTGTTCAATTTTAAGGTATCCGCTGTTTTGGCCAGGGTAAACATGACCATCTGGAACGGCACCACCATGCTGAACATGCACAAGCCGTACATCAGTTTGGAAAGTTTGCCGTTGACACGGGTGATGAACCATGCGCACATGGAGCAGCACAGCAGAATCAGCACAACGGAACTGACAGTAATGACTAGGCTATACCAGAAGGAAGACAAAAAGTCCATTTCCTGGATGCCGTAAATATAGTTTTTGAGGCCGACAAAGGTTCCGGCCGTGGGCAGCTCAAACGCGCGGGAGGTGGTAATGGCGCGCTCGGTTTTGAGGGAGTTAAAGAAGATCATGACGATGGGGTAGATCCATGCAACGCACAGCACTCCAAGCACCACGCTGAGAATGACATTGATGCGGCGGTCCGCTTTGCCAACGGTAGGTTTTTCTTCCACCGGTTTTTTGATGGTTTTTTCCATTACTGCTGCACCTCCTTGGACTGGGTCAGCTTTTGCTGGAGTACGGCCAGCACCACAACAAACAGGCAGAACACAACAGCCTTCGCCTGGCCGATGCCCTTCCACTGGGGTCCGGAGCGGGCATAGAAGGTATCATAAATGTTGTAAGCCAGCATCATGGTCTGCTTGGCCGGTTCGCCGCCGGTCAGGGACAGGTTCTGGTCAAACAGCTTGAAGGAGTTGGTCAAAGTCAGGAAGGTGCAGATGGTAATGCTGGGCATAACCATGGGGATCTTGATCTTAAACAGGATCTGCTTGGCGTTTGCGCCATCGATCTTGGCGGCTTCGATCAGATCCAGCGGCACGTTCTGCAGGCCAGCAATGTAGATGATCATCATGTAACCGATCTGCTGCCAGCACATCAGAATGACAAGGCCCAAGAAGCCGTACGTGGCGTTCAGGGAAAGCAGCGGTTTTTCGAGTGCGCTGAGTACGCCGTTGAGCAGAATCTGCCAGATATAGCCGAGGATAATGCCGCCGATCAGGTTGGGCATAAAGAAGGTGGTACGGAAGATGTTGGTACCGCGGATGCCGCGGGTAAGCAGCAGCGCAATGCCGAACGCCAGCACATTGATGAGCACCGTGGACACCACAGTAAACACCGCAGTGAACCAGAACGCATGGGTGAAGGTATCATCCAGCCAGATCTTGGCATAGTTGCCGAGACCAACAAAGGTAACATTTTGAACAGTTGTGAATTTGCAGAACGAAAGCGCCACGCCCCAGATAAACGGCCAGATAAAGCCGATGATAAAGGCCAGCAGGGTGGGCAGCACGAACACGGGCCAATAGCGCCGGATCGCTTTTTCCATAACAGTACCCCCTTGAGCACATAAAAGAGCGGGGCGGGCGAATCATCGCCCGCCCCGCTTTTAACATTCAGGTTTCGCTATTTTGATTCAGATCAGCCTGCATTCAGGGCAGCTTCGGTCTTCCAGCCATCCACAAAGGCGGTCACAACAGCGTTCCAATCGCCAGTGCCGGCTGCGTAAGCAGTCAGAGCAGAGCCAACGCCGTTCTTCCAGTTTTCGGAAGGCATGGTGGAGAAGCACCAGGCAACAGGAGTCTTGCCCTCAGCGGTCAGAGCATTATCAACCTTAACGAAGAGGTTGGGGGATTCCTGAGCATTCTTGAAGGGGATAACAAAGCCCATATCGTTTGCCATGGCCTTGGTGCCCTCATCAGAGCTGACGCACCAGTACATGAAGTCGAGAGTTGCATCGATATCTGCCTGGTCGGCTTCCTTGTTTACGCACCAGTAGTTCTCGGTGCCGGTGCACAGGCCCTGGTTGGCCTCATCGCCCACGCCAATGTAGACGGGGATCATGGTCAGGTCGTCATCGGTGAAGGGCTTGCCATCGCCGACGAGGTTGTTATATTCCCAAGAACCGTTCTGGAAGAAGACGGCCTCATTGTCCAGGAACTCGTTGCGGCTGTCATCGCCGGTCTTGCCAGCCAGCTCAGTGGGAGCACAGGTGGAGTTGTTGATGTACAGGTCAAACATGTCCTTGTAGTTATCCAGGTAGGTGCCCTTGATGGCATCCGTGGAGCCGATGCCGTCAGCCTGGTACTCAAAGTAGATGGGCAGGTTGGCCAGGTGGGTCTTGAAGCGCCAGTCAGAGGAAGAATCCATACCGGCGGAGGTGAATGCTGCAAAGCCAAGTTCGTCCTTGCGGGCGGTGATGTCCTCGGCAACCTTCTTCAGGTCTGCAAAGCTCTTGATATCATCGGTGGTGTAACCGGCCTTTTCCAGCAGGGTCTTGTTGGTGATCAGGCCGTAGCTCTCGATAACGTAGCCGACGGCCACGGTGGCGTCGCCATCTTTCAGGGCGTAAGAATCGCTGGTCAGGTCGCCCAGGATCTTGGAGCCGGTCAGGTCATAGCAGTAATCCTTCCAGTTGGCCAGGCCGACAGGGCCGTTGACCTGGAACAGGGTGGGCGCATCGCTCTTGGCCATTTCGCTCATCAGGGTGGTCTCATACTGGCCGGAGGCGGCGGTCACGACGGTGACGGGAACACCGGTCTCCTCGGTGTACTTCTTGGCCAGATCCTGCCAGGCTTCATCCTGCTCGGGCTTGAAGTTCAGGTAGTAGACCTTGCCGGCGGCAGTGGTATCTGCCGTGGCGGCTGCTTCGGAGCTGGCAGCTTCGGAAGAAGCTGCGGTGCTTTCTGCAGCAGAGGAAGCAGTGGAAGATGCGGTGGAGCCGCAGCCTGCCAGCAGGCCGGCAGCCATCATGGATGCCAGGGCGAGAGAAATTGTTTGCTTGGATTTCATGGTATTATCCTCCTTTTTAAGTGGAACCAGTTGCACCGTTGCGGACCGGTGTGGTTCACGGGTTGGTAACGTTTCCAACCTTTCTGTGGCTTTATATTACACCCGTGTTTTGCAAAAATCAATCGTTTTTTGGATTTTGAGTGCAAAATTGTAGCCTTGCACGAATCGCAACCGTTTTCCTTGTCGAATATAACAAGAAAGTAGTATTCATTTTGATGAAACGTTTCAATTTCACGGCAAAATGCGACTTTATAAACCAAAAGCAGCCCCGCGGCGGCGGGGGCTGCTTTTGATTGTCATATTTTAGCGCAACCTGTTTCGCACCCGCTGGTAAGCGAACCAGTAGAAAGCGGCGTGGTTGGTGCTGGCGGTGCCGTTGGCGGAGGCATACATGCCAACGGTGCAGCCGGTAAAGCCGCCGGTTATCTCGGTGCTCAAAAAGTTCAGGTCAACATCCTTGGCAACGCAGGCGGTTTTGCCATTCTGCTCATCATACAGTGCGGCGTTCAGCCCATTGCAGACAATGCGTAGCACCAGCGAACCGGCTGCCACGGGTCAGACAGCCAGCATAGTTCCGACCAGGGGCCTGCCGGGTTGGTGCCGTTACAATAAAGTTGCCGCCATCCGAAATATTGGTGGTGATGAGGTAATAGGTGCCGTCATGGCAGCGCAGGGTGGGGGCAAAAATGCCGTGGGACATCCGCACACCCGTCAGTAGCAGCTGGCTGGGGTGGCCCAGAATATTCCCAATCTGCTTCAGGTCTCGGCTGTGGAAGATGGGCACACCGGGGAAATAGGCAAACGTGGAATTGACAAGGTCGAAATCCCTGCCCACCGCACAGATGAAGGGATTTCTTGCATTCTTTGCGGGTAACACATGGATTTTTCGGTGCATTTTCGGCCCGGCCCTTACACTTTTTTCGTTTCCGCCTGCACCAGGGCGCGGTACAGGGTAAAATCCGGCACGGGGGCCGCCGGGGCACCAGGCAGTGGAGCCTGCCAGGCGGCATAATCCGGCCCGTCCCCGGCCGCGCGGGGAATCGCCATCAGACCGGTCAGAACGCGGGCGGTCAGTGCGCCGTCCAGCATGGTATCGCTGCAAAAGCCGGCCCAGAACCCAGTTTTGGGCTGCAGCAGAGCCGCCATGGCACCAAAATCATCCGCCGCACGGCCCAGGGTGCAAAAGCAGTTCTGCCAGTCCTTATCCAAAAACTGCTCCCGCGCGGTGCAAAAGCGCACCGCCCCGCGCAGGGCGTACAGGTACAGCCGCACGCTGAACACCACCTGCTCCTGCCAGAGCGGCGTGGTGGCCCGCCCGGCGTAAGAACAGCCGGGCAGCAGCGTTTCATAATTTTCCAGCGCGGAAGTACAGAGCTGCTGATAGGCAGCCAGCTGTTCCGCATAGCTTTCTGCGGGCAGCAGAGCAGCAAGTTCTTGAATCGGGCCCTGCGTTTTGCCGCACAGCCAGGCCGAAGCAAACAGCCGGGTGCTGCGGGTCAGGAACGCTTCGCCCACCGGCTGCGGCGGGCTGCCCGCCTGCACGGCGCTTTCGGCACGGGCGCGCAGGCAGACCGAAAGATCCTCCAGTGCGCTGTCCGTCAGTGCCCAGCCATCCGGCGCACGGTAGGTACAGCGCAGGTAAGCCGTGCGCTGCGCGGCGCAGTCGGTATCCGGGGTACACCACAAAGCACCGGCCAGATTCAACTCCATCAGGGAGGGGCGCAGGTCCCCGGTGCCAACCATCCAGAAGCTGCGCACCCCGCCGCGCCAGGCTCCCTGCAGCATTCCGTTAACGGCGGTATCGCCGCCGGGGTAGGCGGTCATGGGGTTGCCGGTCAGCTTATCGCGGCGGCAAAGGCTGAACCACAGCCCGTGCTGCGCGCCGGGACCAGGGCCGCCCGCACTGCTGGCACTGGGGGCCGGGGTTAAAACGGGGATAACGCTATCCGGGATTTTGAGTTTTCCCTCCTGGTAGAGCGCAACGGTTTCGCCCTGCAGCAGAATATAGGCAGCGGCACCGGGCACCGTGGCGTTCAGCAGCTGCCATTGCTCTTGCAGCGCCGCAGTGCTGGCTGTGCCATCGGGATCACCCCCCATCCCGTCAATGCCCAGCGCCCAGATGCGCGGGCTGGTTTTGAGAGTGCGGATAGCATCCTGCCAGATTTTATGGCGTTCTTCCGGGTTTTCCGCCGCAGCCTGCTGCGGGGCAGCCCCCAGCGGGGTCTGCGGGTTCTGCACAGGGCGCAGGCCCATGGCGGCGGCAAGGTCCGCCTGTTTGTCGGTGCGCACCATATTGCCGCGGTAGCGCAGCAGGGATTCAAAAATCATCTCCCAGCCGTTTTCGGTGGCATCCGCCCAGGCGGACAGCCATGGTGTATCCGAAAGATCCCACCCGCGCAGGCCGACAGCGGCGGCTGGCCCGGTAATGCGGCCCTCCGGCACAGTGGCAAAGGGTTTGGGCTCAAACTGCTGCTGGTTCCAGAACCAGAATGGTGCTACCCCCAGGTAATGACGGCTGATATCCAGCAGGCCGTACACCGCGCCCAAATCATCCGCCGCGCAGAGGGTGAGCTGGTTTTCCGTCACATCCAGCGTATAACTTTCCGGCGGCAGGGCGGGGGCAAGGCAGATCATCAGGCGGTTATCCGGCACAAAACCGGTGGTGGAAAGAGTCATTTCCATATCACGCCAAAAGCGCGCCACGGCATGCTGCACGGGCGCACTGGCCCACTGCGCTGTGACCCGTGTGGCACGGCTGAGCATAAAATCCATTGTTTTCCTGCCTTTCAATACACTCTACCATCATCCCCGCCGTATCGGCGCTTGGATGGATGCAGTATTCCCTTACTGGTCCAAAAATTCGCGGATCTCGGCTTCCACGGCACGCACCTCGCGCTCAAATGCGCGGGCGGATACCCGCAGCGCACCGTTGCCCAGAATAATGATCTGTTCCGCACCATCGGAGCTGACCACCCGCACGCGGTGGTTTTTGGCCAGTTCATGGGTGGCGCGCTCGATGAACATATCGGCGGTTTCGGCTTCGCGGGTATAAATCACATGCAGGTTGTGCCAGGTTTCTTGTTCCCGCCCGGCGCCCTTGACGCGGTAGGCGTCAAACACCAGGATGGGCACACACTTGCGGTAGCCCGCATAGTTGCACAGAATGTCCATCAACCGGCGGCGGGCGGCATCCAGGTTTTCCGCCGCGATCTTCTTTAATTCATCCCACGCAAAAATCACGTTGTAGCCGTCTACCAGCAGGTACTCCGGCCCGCTGGGCGGCGGTGCAGCGGGGGTACGGTTCTGGCTTGGCCCCACACTGCGGAAGGCTTTGCGCGCGGCAAGCTGGTCATGCTGACCTGCGGCTTCCCCCCGGCGCTTGATCGGCCCATAGGTGCGCTCAAAAATCGCCAGCAGCTCTTTGTCCTGCTCCAGTGTGCCGCAGTAAGCGGCAGCACGGCGGCGGGCATCGGATGCTTCATCGGAGGCATCCGCTTCTTCCTGTTTCGCCTGCTGGGCACCGGGCGCGTTGCGCCCCAGGCCGCTGGCCACATGGGCGTGGGCGGGAACTTCGTCCCATTTGACAAGGTAGCCCGCGCCGTGGCTGCAAAATACGGAATCCGCCGGGTTTTCAGTATCGGCATCCGGCTGGTAGCCAATGGCTTCCAGCACGGCTTCGGTGTTGTGGCAGGGCGCATAGCCGCGGGGCATACAGCTCAGGCGGCCCGCACCGCGGGTGTAGGCGGTCACTTCCCGCGCACAGCCCCGCATTTCGGCAACCGGGGCTTTGCCGGTAATAACGGCCAGGCCATCCTCGTTTTCCGGCGTGCTGAATTCCGCGCAGCGGCGCTGCAGATCGGCCATGGCGCGGCCAACACAGTCCTGCGGGACTTCCAGCCGGAAGTCATACCAGGGTTCCAGCAGGACCGCCTGACCCCGGGCCGCCGCGGTGCGCAGCCCCTGCCGCACGGCGCGGTAGGTTGCCTGGCGAAAGTCCCCGCCCTCGGTGTGCTTGATGTGGGCACGGCCTGCCGTCAGGGTGATTTTCACATCGGTCAGCGGCGCACCGGCCAGCACGCCGGGGTGCCTGCGCTCCGCCAGGTGGGTCAAAATCAACCGCTGCCAGTTCAGGTCCAGCGCATCGGTGCGGCAAATGCTGGCAAACTGCAGGCCGCTGCCCGGCTCGCCGGGTTCCAGCAGCAGATGAACCTCCGCATAATGGCGCAGCGGTTCATAATGGCCCACGCCCTCCACCGGGGCAGAGATGGTCTCTTTGTATAGAATGCCGCCCTCGCCGAAGGCCACTTCCAATCCAAAGCGGCTTTGCAGCACGCTCTGCAAAATTTCCAGTTGAATTTCACCCATCAGCTGCAGGTGGATCTCGCCCAGAGCGGCGTTCCACACCACATGCAGCTGTGGATCCTCGTCCTCCAGGGTGCGCAGGGCCAGAAGGGCACAGTGGGGGTCAGTTCCTTCCGGCAGCTCCACCCGGTAGTTCAGCACCGGTTCCAGCATCGGCTGGCGGGCATCCGGCTGTACGCCAAGGCCCTGTCCGGGATAGGTTTTTGTGGGGCCCAGCACCGCACAGACGGTGCCCGCCGGGGCTTCGCTGACCAGGCGGTATTTGCTGCCGGAGTAGACCCGCAGCTGGTCGGCCTTTTCTTCAAACTCCACACGGGCATCTGGGCGGGATACCAGGTTGGATTTGACTTTCAGCACGCCGTCCGTCACTTTCAGGTAGGTCATGCGCGCGCCGGATTCGTCTGCCCCGATCTTGAAGATGCGCGCGCCAAAGCTGCCGGCGTCCGGCGGCATGCGGGTATCCCGCTGCAGACCATTGAGCAGGTCGTCAATGCCATCCAGCCGCAGAGCCGCGCCAAAATAGCAGGGGAACACCTGCCGCCGCGTGATTGCCGTGATGAGATCCGCCTGCGGCACCGTTCCTGTTGCCAACACGGCTTCCATCAGCGGTTCACTGCACACGCCAAGGGCTTCGGCGCGTTCTTCCGCCGGAACGGTGGGGGTAAAGTCCACACAACCATCCCCAAAGCGGCCCCGCAGCTCCCGCAGGCGCAGGGCTTTGTCCGCACCGGGCAGATCCATTTTGTTGACATAGATAAAGGTTGGCACATGGTAGCGCTCCAACAGCCGCCACAATGTCATCGTGTGGCTTTGGATGCCGTCCGTGCCGGAAATGACCAGCACCGCATAATCCAGCACCTGCAGCGTGCGCTCGGCCTCCGCCGAAAAGTCCACGTGGCCGGGGGTATCCAGCAGGGTGATCTGGGTCTCTTCCAGCGGGGTGCCCGTCACCGTTCCGGCCGGCAGGGTAAGCACGGCCTGTTTGGCAAAAATGGTAATGCCGCGGGCTTTTTCCAGCGCATCGGTGTCCAAGAATGCATCCCGATGGTCTACGCGCCCCAGCTTGCGGATGCTGCCCGCACGGTAGAGCAGTGCTTCCGAAAGAGTGGTTTTTCCGCTGTCCACGTGTGCCAGAACCCCAACGACCAGACGTTTCATAACTTTCCTAACCTCATTCACAGCGTTCCCGGCTGCTGCGCCAGGGGCACCGTTTATTTTTTGCACCGCCGCCCGCCGGGCAAGGGATATCTGCCGGATTTTGGCGATCCTTTTCTATTATAATAGTACCCGTTTTAACCAGGGGATTCAACCACTAATTTGCGCGGGCTTTTGTTTTTGGGGCAGGATGCAAAAAATATTTTATAAAGGGTATTGACATTGCGGGATGTGGATGCTATACTATTTAGGCACTCAAGAGAGAGCAACTAAATATCGCGGGGTAGAGCAGATGGTAGCTCGTCGGGCTCATAACCCGGAGGTCGCAGGTTCAAGTCCTGTCCCCGCAACCAACAAAAGCTCGTTGAAACGACAAGTTTCAACGAGCTTTTTTCTACATTATGGCAAAAGTGGTAACATTCTGGTAACTTTGACCCCAAAATGACCCCAAAACGAGAAAACGACTGCGCCCGGACGGCTGAACTTTTCAACCGTCCGGGCGCTTTTGGTGGATAAATTTTGCGGAGTTGGCAGGTAAATATAGGAGTGGTCAGTGTAGTCAGCTCGCCTTGACGAGTACCAACACGCTGTTTTGCGGTACGACGATTTGTTCTTGTTTTGTGGGAATGGGCGGATTCTTGTACTGACGCAGGGCTTTTTCGATTTGCTGTTTGACTTCCAGCAGGGCAGCGTCAAGTGTTGGCGCTTGTGTGGTGACTTTGGGGAAGTCGGGAACATGGGTAGTGCAGCCGTCTGCCGAGAGTGTGCAAAGCACAGGATACGGCTGGCTTTCAACCGAGATGTTGTACTGCATCCCGAACATATCGTCCATCTTGTCCATTTCGCGCCGTTTGTGTTCGTCCATACTGTGAACATAGGTGTCCATTGTGAACGCCACGGAGTAGTGGCCGAGAATCGCGGATAAGGTTTTGTAGTCCATACCGCGTTCCAGTGCGCGGGTGGCGAAGGTGTGGCGCAGGGCGTGGAAGGTAAAGTGTCCGATGTCGGCATCCTTCAACAGGCGGTCATAGTAATCTTTGAAAGTTTTCTGCTCAAAGTAATGTCCAAACTCGTTGGTGACGATGAAGCCCTCGTCGGTGTACTTATCCCCTGCCCACTGTTTGTCCTGTGCCTGCTGCTGTTTCCAACGGGCAAGCTCGTCTGCCATTGTGCGGGTCAGTGGAATCGTGCGGCGGGAGTTTTTCGTTTTGGGAGTGCCGAATACGATTTCGGTTTTGTTTTCGCCGTCGTGGGCTTCGTATTTGGCAAGACGGTTGATGGTGCGGCGGACATGAAGCTGGGCGGTGGAAAAATCAATATCTTCCCATTTCAGCGCAAGCAACTCCCCCATCCGTAATCCTGTACACAAGTCTAAGCGAATAAAAACGCCGTAGCGGTGGCGGTAGCTGGCCTGCACCAGCGCCCGCTGCTGGTCGTTGGTAAAGACTACGATTTCGGGCTTTTCTCCGCTGGGCAGGGTCACGGCATCGCAGGGGTTGTAAATCAGTAGATGTTCTTTCACGGCTTGCTGTAAGCACTTATGCAACGCCATGTGGTAGTTGCGGAGCGTCTTGGGGGATAAGCCTTCCTCGCGGAATTTGTAGTTGTAAAACTCCTGCAAGGTGTGTGGCTCTAATTTCTTTAATAAAATCTTTCCCAGTACACAAAAGTGCTTGTTCAGATAACTGCGGTAGCTGGCGTAGGTGGACTGCTTGACGGTATCCTTCATGTAGGTGTCCAGCCAATACGCGTACCATTCGCCAAGTGTCACCGACATAGGATCGCGCCAGCCCTGCGTGCGGACTTCGTGGGCTTGCTGCTGTAAGATGGCGATTGCCTCCTGCCGGGTGTTGCAGCAGGTGGAAGTACGCCGGGGCTTGCCGGTCTTGTAGTCCATCCCGGCAGATAGCCGCACCTCCCACCGCCCGTCTGTGCGCTGACGGATGTTGCCCTCGTTGTGTCCTCGTCGGACAGGTTTCTTGATTGTGTCTTTCACGTTGCATCGTCTCCTTTCGTGACACAAAGACTACCACAGGTACGACCACAAAGCTATTCATCAGACCCAACAATCTTCGGGTTCTCGTTTTGGGCTTTATTGACCTTTTGCTGTTCCAGCCAGTCCAAAAGTTCATCCCGCCGCACCAGCAGCCTATTTCCAATGTGGAACGCAGGAAAAGTCGCGTCGTGAAATATCCGATAGGTGGTCGATCGAGAGATACCAAAGTAAGTTTGCACTTCCTTGGGGCTGACAACATTGGGCAAATTTTGAAATTCCGTGTTCATGGGTTCCTCCTGTGTAAATGGTGTAAAGATGCCTTCACTATATAGCCGCCGAGAAACGGTCAAATATGTCGCAAAGAAAAAATATTTTAAGGATTTCGCATCTGACTAAATGCCCAAATACACTTCAAAACCAGCATATCACCCATTGTGCTAAAAACCCTTGCACTTTTACAAAATATCTAAATCCATTTTAACAAACAATGGGGCAAAAACCCTGCCACATTACTCAAAATAAAACAGGCAAGCCGCAGATTAGAACGGCTTGCCTGTTTTGGTGACGATGGTGACGGTAGTGACGATGTTTATGGGATATGGGTAGGGGTATGCAAAAAAGACCGTCACCATGGTCACCACCGTCACGGGTATAGCAAAATGACGCTTGTGGTTTACCATTGAAGAAAGCAAAAACAGTGATGCTACGAAAAACACAAAATTCGAATGACGCAGATGACGCTAATGACGCTGAATCTGGGATATGGTAAAGGGATATCCTCAAAACAGCGTCACGAGCGTCATCAGCGTCACCATCGTCACGCAGGGCTTTCGTCGGGGGTCTGGGGTACACCCCAGAAATGCGTTTGTGGATATCCAAACGCTATGCTTGCAAAACACGTCCACACCCAAAAACGATAGCACCCAACCCATATACCCATACAAATCCGTATATTCCCCAGAGTGAATCAGTTTAGATTCATTCAAAAATCTTGACTCGAAAAAGTGAATCACTTCTGATTCACTCAGCAATTTAGCAATTTAAAGAAATCCTAATGCTGCGGCACAAAAATATATAACATGGACACAAATTGTCCGGCGCGACTGCTATGCTTAAACTGACATAACCAGATGCACTCCGTATTTATATTTAACAGGTGAAAAATTATGTTTAAGCCATTCGCTTTTCATTCTGAATCTCTATCCGGTGAGATTTATCGTAAGTATCGCACCACAACAATCCCAAAGCACGGTCATAAGCATTTCGAAAAGAGGCTGTTTGTTTGCGACAACAATATTTCCTGCGCCGGAAAAGCTTCATTTTACAATTGTACATTTAACTGTGACATATCACAGAATCGTGAATGTATTACCATTCTTCCACTTGGAGAAGCCGTTTTTAAGAACTGCACTTTCAAGAGAGCACATTCAAATTCGGGGCTGTTTCTCAGTGGAAACAAAGGCGGTCTTGTATCTTTTATTGATTGCACTTTTGTCGAATGTAATAATTTTGCACAGTTAGATGACTGCGCAAGAGTCGCATTCACCCGATGCAAATTTCAAGATTGTGTTGATGCGGTAATAAAAGCCTCCGTTCAACCGGAAGCACAGTTTGCTTTCCATGACAATACATGGTATGTAACTACCTCTCCGGCGCACCAGAAAGCGAGTGCCTTTACCCTATTAGGTGAAAACCGATTGTTTGTTTTTGAAAACTGCTGTATACAGTACGCAGGGACAGATAGCTCTTACAGCCTTATTACCACCCCACAGAACAGTCTATGCCTTTTAAACTGCAGCTTTGATGGCAGCACATTTCCCATCCATGCAGTAGCAGTGATAGGCTGTATATTTAGGCATTGCAGAAATGCACTTGTCACAAATTCTGCGGTATCGGCCTTGTATCCATCCTTGATTGAGAATTGCCGTTTTATACAATGCTCTGAATGTATACAGGCTGGGGCAGATACAGAAATTCTGCACAACACATTTACAGCCTGTACAGGGGCACTGATTCGTTCTGCGAGCAAACTCGGTCATGTGCATATTGCAGATTGTGCATTTTTCGATTGCGTTGTAAATGCACGTGGATCAGCCTGCATCGAATTGGATCGGGATTGCAGTGTAATCACTGGGAAAATCAACAAAATGGAAAACTGCACATTTGAGAACTGCCGCGCCGAAAAAGGCAATTTGATCAGCTACCAAAACGAGATAACACCCGGCTATGTTGCGGTTATTTCCAACTGCCGCTTCAATGGCTGTTCTGCCGGTGAAAACGGAAATCTTATTGGACAAAAGGTTAGTACAATGAATTTCTATGGTAAAGCACAGAGCTATCAGATATATACATTTTATCGTGAACGCGCAAAATTCATTCTTACGAATTGCTGTATTGACGGTGATACAGTTCTGGACAATACGCCAAAAACGCAGTACGACACATACGACAAAGCAAAATGTGCGGCACGGAGAGGGCTGCTCAAAGAAAAAATAGCGTCTGAATCTGCCCGGACATCAAGAGAAATTTCAAGATGGACATTTTGTGTCCATTCAGCATGATATGCTATAAGTACAAACCAACCAAACAACACAAACGGAGGTAAAATATTATGAACCATAATGAAAAGCAGAACGTAGAAAACATATTGACTACCGAAACAAAAACAGAAGCATATGTGACAGAAAACATCGATGCTATTTGGGAGCAGGTGAAAGACTATTGCCGAGAACGCATGTCCGAGGCGGTCTATGACTTCTACATCAAAGACCTCAAAGTAGCCAGCGTGGTCAAATATATGACAATCACTCTGGCAACCCGCAGTGAATTTACCTTAGCAGTCGTGTCTGACCGCTATGGGAAAATACTGGAAGAAGCATTCGAGGCAGTGCTTGGCACCGCCGTTCACCTTCAGTTTGAGACTGCACTTGAAGCAGAAGGCAAAAATGAAAGGTCCTGATTTTCAGTTTGGCATACCATAACCTTAAAGCCCTGCGGTCGTTTGACGCGGGGTTCTATCAGTGGAGGGAAATCTATCGTGTTTGACGCAGTGGCTGTCACCTACATAATTATGGTGCTGCTGATTCTGTTGGGTGCATGGCTGCATTGTAAGGATTTGACCGCATCGCTTCGATTTACTGCGCGCGTTATTGTGACAGCGCTTGTGATTATCATTGTGTTGTGTGTAGTGTTTGGCATTATGGCTTTTATCGCCTGTACTGTGCATAGATACAATTTTATAGATGCGTTAAGAAAATGTTCTGTATAAAATAAACAAAAAGTATGGCGCTTATAGTTATAGTGTGCTATACTACATGTAATAACAATCTGTCGAATTATGGGTGATGAAATGTCAAAGAGCAATCGCGTTCTTGACCTGTATCAGGCACTGCAAAACGGGCAGGTCATAAACAAAAAAAACGCGGCAGAAGCCTACGGCGTCAATGAAAAATCTATCCAGCGCGATCTGGACAGCATCCGGGATTTTCTTTCCGAGCAGACGACCCGGCAGGGGCTGATTCAGAGCGTGGAATTTGACCGCGCCGCCAATGGGTATCGGCTGGTGACGGAGGAAATGATCCACATCAGCGAGGGCGAAATGCTGGCAATCTGCAAAATTTTGCTGGAGAGCCGCGCATTTGACAAGGCCGAACTGGAATCGCTGGTGAACAAGGTGATGAACCACTGTGTTTCGCCAAAAAAAGTAAAGTCCATTGAGCCGTTTATCTCCAACGAGTTGTTCAATTACCGTGAGCCTGCCCATCGCCCACCGAATATGTCGGTGCTGTGGCAGGCGGCGCAGGCAACCCAGACACAGAATATGCTGGAAATCACCTATCTGCGCAAGGATGACACCGAGGTCGTGCGCAAAATCGAACCCGTTGGGCTGTTGTTTTCGGAATACTATTTTTACATTATGGCGTTCATCGCAGACAAGGCGAAACGGGAAGCATTTGAAAAGCCAAACGATGCTTACCCCACCGTATACCGGCTTGACCGCATCCAATCAGCTGTCGTGTTGGATGAGAAATTTGATATCCCCTACAAGGACCGTTTCAAAGAGGGCGAATATAAGAACCGCAATATCTTTATGTACGGAGGCGTACCGCAGACCGTAGAGTTTATGTATTCCGGCCCGGCGATAGAATCTGTGCTGGATAGACTGCCCACGGCGGAAGTCAGCCAGAATGAGGACGACAGTTACACCGTAAAGGCCGAAACTTTCGGCAAGGGCATCTTGATGTGGCTACTGAGCCAGGGCAGCTATATTACTGTGACTGGCCCGCAGGAATTGCGAGAAAAGTGGCTTTATCAAATTCAGAAAATGCACAAAAAGGCTTCGGGTGAGGTGATTTGATTGAAAAAATATACTAACATAAGTGCAAACGAAAAGCGCCTTTTTCAGGTGGCTGTTATTTCCACGATGAGCAGCGGAAAATCCACTCTAATTAACGCAATTATTGGGCAAGAAATGCTTCCCTCTCTCAATCAAGCTTGCACGGCGCGCACCCTGTCCATTTTGGACAAAGACGGGCTCCCAGCACCACAGGCGCATATTCTGTATGAAGACGGCACTTATAAATGTATAAATTCCTGCACAGCCGACATCATTCGCCAGTACAATAGTGACCAGAATGAGCATATCCGTAACATTCTGGTTATGTGCGATGTTCCTGCCGTCCACAACGCATCCACTGCTTTGATGTTGGTGGACACGCCGGGTGTAAACAACAACAATAACAGTATACACCAATCGGTAACGATGGATTTCATCAATGGTATGGAGAGCGGGCTGCTGCTTTACCTTATCAATGCTACGCAGATCGGCACTACCGATGATGCACTGTTTCTGAATTCGATCGTTGAAGTATTACACAAGAATCCACAACTGCACATCCTTTTCGTGGTCAACAAAATCGATGAACTCGATTTTCAGAAGGAGTCTCCAACTGAGGCAATCGACCATGTGGCTGCGTATTTGATACATCACGGGATAGAATACCCGGATATTCATGCTGTATCTTCCACTTCTGCACTGGTTATGAAAAAAGCGTTGCAAGGCGCGCTAAGCGAAGAATTTGAATTGGACGATTTTGAATACTGCTATCGGAGATTCAAGCGTCATATGCCGGACTTTTATGATTATCGGCAGCTCACATGGTCCGAGGAGGTCAACACCACACAGACAGTACTCGTGGATGGTACACCCTATTCCACAAGGGAACTGTATACGATGCTGGAAATGACCGGCATACCTATGTTGGAACGCAAGCTCGAGCAGCTTATGCTGGAAAACGCCAAACCAAGGCAGCCAAGAATACGAAAAATCTAATGGGAAAGGAACCAGAAAATGAAAACTGTAGCCATCAAGTACAACCCGTACACTGTGGAAACTACGATTGAAATCGATGGTTGTCCATCTGATGCATTGGAAGGCACTGCGTACAGTACCTTTAAAAACGATAACCGCCTGCAATACTGGCTGGAAAGCCGTTCCAAATTTAACTGGGAAGGATTGTTGCCGGAACTTCGGAAAGCATGCAACACCCGGAATTTGAATATTGATTTTACTGGTACGGTTGCTGATTTTAAAGATTTGCAGGAAGTCGTAGACCGGGAACTTGCCGACAAACGCAATTTTGATTCGATCACCCTCACACATGTGAAAAGTGCGCAGGCTGAGAAAATTTCTCCCGACGCAAAGCTGCGTGCAGTAAAAGACATTTATAAAAAGATCGAGAATGGTCCTGTTTCCGAATTTTGCACCCCGGAAATTGAAAAAGCCTTCCATGCTGTTGCCGACAGTGACTTTGAAATTATGGTAGCGGGCACGATGAGCAGTGGTAAATCCACTGTCATCAATGCCATTTTGGGGCACGACTTACTCCCGGCTATCAATCAGGCAGCCACCGCTGTGCTGACGCGCATCCGTGATGTGGATGGAGCAGAGCGCTTTACCATCAAGAAAGCTGTTAATGCTGCGGGGCAGGCCAGCCACCTGAATGAGCCGGCTACCCCCGCACTCATCGAGAAGCTGAACGGTTCTATCGACCCGAACGATCCTGCCCACAAACGCGCACTGTACAGTGAAATCGAGATGGAGGGTGACGCAGAAGGCCTTACATCCGGCACTATGCACACGGTGTTTTTAGATACGCCGGGCGGAAATAATGACCAGAATGATGAGCACATGAATGTGCTGGAAGCCGCCATTAACAACGAAGATAACAGTATGATCCTGTACATCTTTAACGGAACACAGGTCTCGACTAACGACAACGCAAAAATCCTGAAAATGATTGCCGATGCCATGAGGAAGAACCAACGTGGCAAGCAGTCCCGTGATCGCTTCCTATTTGTTGCTAATCGCATGGATGATATTAACCCCGCTAGAGAAAGTTACGAGAGCATGGTCGATAACATCAAGACATCGCTGGCTAAGGTGGGTATCCAGTCCCCTAACCTTTTTCTCGTTTCAGCCCTCACGGCAAAGCTGCTGCGTGTTGATAAAAATGATGGGGAAGAGGCTATGACAGAAGACGATGAGGACGATTTGCTGGCACTTACAAAAAAGATGAGCAGACCGTCCCGTGCTTTGTATGAATACGCTTCTATTACTGAGTCGCAAAAAGATTTGTTTCGCAAACAATCTGAGGCAATTAGAAATGTATGTGACCCTTTCGTCTTTTCAAAGGACGGCTCAGGTTCCCCGGAACTGGCGCTGATCAACAGCGGCATCCCCGCATTGGAGATGGTCATAAATGAATATCTGCAGAAGTATGCTGTTGCAATCAAAGTCAGGCAGGTACGGGATTCTTTCATGGGCGTGGTGGAAGATAAGAAAATCGTTGAAAGCTGCCACAATCAATGGGCCGAGTCCGAGGAATCTTTTAAGCGGGCACAGAAGGATGCCGAGGAAAAGAAGAAGAAGCTGGACAACGACACCGCTTTGCAGGATTCTGTTGAGCAGCTAAAGGCGATCAAGTTTAACAAGCAGCCTTACAGAAATTTGCAGAGTGACCTGATAACGAGCCTGAATGAACTTCTGCGCCCCTTGCAGGATGCCACCGCCGAAAAAGATATTGACAAAGAAAAAGTCGAACAACTTTTGCAAAAGTATCAGGAAGAAGCTTCTTCTGCCGTAGAACGCGCCCACAATATGGCGATACATTCCCTGAAAAATGATGTTGAAGCACAGTGCAATGCCATTATGCAAAGTTATCAAAGGCACATGGAGACACTGAAAGCAAATGGACTGGATGAAATCGGCGGTATCCGTATCGGCGATCTATCTGCGGTAAAGAGCAATTTCTCTTTTGGCAATATTTCGGCTGTTGTGAAAGCAAATACAAAAACCGAGACAGGGAAAAGACTTGTTGAAGACGATGGCTTATTCGGTGGCGCTGCACGCCTTTTTGGTGGCTTTTTCAGCTTCTTTGGCGCTGACACCGATGACTGGGGTTACCACTATAGCGAGTACACTTACGAGGTCGTTAATCTGAACGATATTATCCAAAATGAAATTGCCCCCAGAAACAACGAAAATCTCTCCAAACTGCAATCTATTACCGATTCTGTAGGCAAGCAGGTTGAAAGCATTAAGCAAAAAGCGGAAAAACAAATCCAGCAGCTGGATTCCATCGTGCGGGATATGGTCGAAGAATATCACCGCGCTACCCGAGATAGGGATCAGCTTAAAAAGGAAAATGAACAGAAAAAGGCTGAGCTGGATTTTGCAGAAGAAATTGAGCACGAGATGGAAAATATTCTTTCCATCGATTGAAAGGAGATATCGTATGTCATTCACACCGAACAGTCAGCTTCGTGAAGCTGTCAATGAAAAAAGCAAGACTAAAGCACGGGAAGCTTTGCAAGGGTATATTCTCAGTGACGTAAACTACACTTCCCATGAGCTGGACAATGCTGTCGATTACCTGCTTCAAAACGGTCTTGACCCTTTTGAGCCTTACAGCGAGGAAGAAACAGGGTCGCTGGATGGGGAGAAGACCCATTGGAACAAGAATTACCAAGGGCGTGTCCAGCTCGATTTAAGGGACAATTTCTCCAAAGAACGTCTGGAGCACTGGAAAAAAGTTGCAAGAGTCGTTGGGAACCAATATCATGAAGCTACACAGGATAACGAGGCGAAAAAAGACAAGGCAAACCCTCCTCATCCCACGGTCAACCCTCTCTTACTCGTAGGGATAGCCGTGGGAGTAGTAGCGGTAGCCGCAGTTGTGATGCTTATCAAATAGCTCGTTCCGGAATAAAACGCGCTTGGGAATCACCCATGTGCTGTTACCAAGACCCGTTGGAAAAGTGTCCGTATAAGGAAGTTGGCAGGATTTATCTGGAAAGAAACGGCGTTTATTACTGCCCTATAAAAGTGCGAGGAAAATACTTTCCTTATAAGGTGAAACCATGAACGAAATGATTGTCAAACAAGAAGATGCACGGTCCGATAATGGGGTTTTTCTCGCCTATGCGGAAGATGTGGTTAAAAAGAACTATCTGCCGACTTTATCCGAGCGTTCTGCCGTGCAGTGCTGCGGCCAAAAAGAAATAAAAGCCTTGGAGTCCAATGCGAAACTGTTCCAAATTGGTCGCATCATCTACAACCGAAAAGAAAACAACCTGCAAAAACTGACGACCTTGTACACTTCCTTTTACGAAACCGGCGCGGACATTGCCATGATCCTGCACAGCGATGGTGAACAGGTAAAGCTGTATATGGGTGTATGCAATACCCCCTATGCCAACCGGGACGCACAGGCTCTGTTTGAAACATTTAAGGGCAACTTTCCCGGCAGCATCGGGTCTGAACAGGAACAGTATAACGATTTGTGCCTGACGGACGAAGACATGAGCCTTGACTTGGATCGTTGGATTACAGCGGATAGCTCTAATGCCATTTGCTCGGTTTCCGTTGTGCCTACAACGCGAGAGAAGGACTTGGCTGATAATGAGAAATTTGTGCAGGGCATAGAGCGCGTGCTGGATGCTATGCACGGAAAAATTTTCACTGCTGTCATCCTAGCCCAGAATATCAATGCAAAAACATTGGACGCTATCAAGGTCGAATATGAACATTTATACTCCAATCTGAGCCCCTACGCAAAGACCAGCGTTACTTTTGGTGAGAATCGATCGGAAAGTGTCAATGATTCCGTAACCCATTCTGTCAACGAAAGCGTTACGGAGGGGACTTCCACTACATTGAGTGTGGGTCATACTACTACTGTTACCCATACGGACAGCAGCTCCCGGTCTGAAACGAATTCTACTAGTGTATTTGGGGGTGTTGGATCTTCAAGGGGTATCTCAATAGGACGATTGAATATTGGACGCTCGCACAATTTTGGAGGGTCGCTTGGTCACAGCGTTGGCAATACAATCGGTCAGTCTGACTCAATTGCCCACTCCACGCAGGAAACCGAAGCGAATGGTACGCAGCACAACACCACAAAAGGTGAAGGCGATGCCACCCAGCACGGTACGAGTAAGGGTATCGGAAGCAGCCTGAGCTACCAAATCGAACTGCAGCAAAAGACCGTCGCCGACTTGATGAGCTGCATCGATCAGCAGTTAGAGCGCATCCGCAGCAGCGAATGCTTCGGAATGTTTGGTGCGGCCGCCTACTTTATTGCCCCCAATCAGGCCACGGCCCAGACCGCCGCCAGTATGTATAAAGCGCTTTTGAGTGGTCACGGCAGTCATATCGAAAATTCCCATATCAACACATGGACGCGCAAATCGCCGGATTTCAATGTCGTGCAAAGCAGCCTACGCTGTCTGCAGCACCCTTCTTTCCTGTTGGGAAACAACGTCACGACCCCCGCAACCCTTGTCAGCGGCAAGGAACTAGCCTTGGAAATGGGACTGCCGATGCGCTCCGTTCCCGGCATTACCGTGATGGAAACCGTTCCGTTCGGACGCAACATCCAAATGTTAGACGCCCATGTCGAAAAGAGCGCCCGCGCAGTTTCTCTGGGCACGATTTACCACATGTGGGAGGCCGAGAAAACCCCTGTTACGCTCGATCCGCAGGCTTTAACTGCTCATGTCTTTGTTACCGGCTCCACCGGCGCCGGTAAATCCAACACGATCTATCATCTGCTTGACGAGTTGACGCGCGATGGCAATGTGAAATTCATGGTAATTGAACCTGCCAAGGGCGAGTACAAGGATGTCTTCGGCGGCAGAAGCGATGTACAGGTGTACAGCACAAACCCGCGCAAGGCAAGGCTGCTGCGCATCAATCCGTTTGCGTTCCCGGTGGATGAAATCAGCGTACAGGAGCATCTGGACCGACTGGTTGAAATTTTTAATGTCTGCTGGCCGATGTATGCTGCCATGCCTGCCATTCTGAAAGACGCCTGCGAACGTGCGTATGCGGCGGCAGGCTGGGATATTGCTGCCAGTATCAATTGGAAGCAGGAAAACCTTTTCCCGTGCTTCACGGACGTGTTGGAACAAATCAAGAAAGTTCTGGAGGAGTCTGCCTATTCGGCTGACAACAAGAGCGACTACACTGGTGCGCTTGCTACCCGTGTACGCTCTCTTACAACAGGCATTTATGGTCAGGTCTTTACCAATGATAACGAGGCGGCTTTGTTTGGAGAAAAGCTCTTTGATGAAAACGTTATTGTGGATTTGAGCAGAGTCGGTTCAACGGAGACAAAATCGCTTATTATGGGCTTGCTTGTTATGCAGATGCAGGAATATCGTATGGCGTCTGCAAAAGAGGCAAACAGCGCTTTGAAGCATATTACCGTGCTTGAAGAAGCACATAACATTCTGAAGCGTACATCCACAGAGCAAAGCGCGGAGAGCGCTAATCTGGCCGGGAAATCTGTGGAAATGCTCAGCAATGCTATTGCCGAAATGCGTACCTACGGTGAAGGCTTTATCATTGGAGATCAGGCTCCCTGTTTGCTGGATATGGCTGCGATTCGCAACACAAATACCAAAATCATTATGCGCCTGCCTGATGAAGAAGATCGGAAACTTGTCGGCAAAGCTGCCGGTTTGAATGATGACCAGATTGTTGAACTTAGCAAATTGCCTACCGGTGTGGCGGCTGTCTATCAGAACGATTGGATTGAGCCGGTTCTGTGCAAAATTCCCCATTTTGAAAATGCACAGCCGTTACAATACACCCCGGAAGCACGTGGGTGCCTTTCGACTACATTGAGCAAGTACTTTACTGCGGTTTCCCGGCAGGAGAGACCGGACCGTTTGAGTGGCGAAGAAATTGATACGATCCGCCGTTGGAGCCGAACTATATCTTCAAGCGAGGATACTTGTACATTAGTAGAACGTGGTCTGCAAGGATTCCTTGACAAAGAAAACGCAGGGGTTCTTTGCTATAATTTGCTAGACGGCAGTACACTTTGCGAGTCGGTTATTCACTCCGATGCTGCGCATTTGCAAGATGTGGTTCCTGCCTATTTGATTAAGCGGTTTGGCTTTGATGATACACTCGCAATGACACTGTCCAATATGATTCTGTTGGCTGCGGCTAGTGACTATCCAGAGAAGCGATATGTTATTGAGCAAAAAGTCGAGCTTTTAAATTTAGGAGGCAAAGTAAAGTGAAAATATCGGAGGTGCCTTTTAAGGAAATCGCAGGTGAAAAAACGGCTGAATTCTCGAAAGAACTAAAAGCAAAACCGACGTTTGAAAAAGAGCTGCGCATTAAAGAACCCGCGGATTTTCCCCAGAATGGTGGTTCGATAGAAACAAAGAAGATTGAAACAGACTCTGAGAGGCTTACTGCCAAACAGTGTGAAAGAATCCGCATAGAAACCGGCTGGCCTCCTGAGATAATTAATAGTATTGAGAATTGGGCTCAATACAGTGAGGTTTACAAAGACGCGGGCCTCCATGCGGTTAAAATCGATGGTCGCTGGTGCTTAGTTAAGGATATTGATATGGATTATGTTGATCCGAAAACAGGTCTTACAAACCGGCAGCTGATGGAAAAAGGACGAGCTCCCATTGACGCCAAGACAGGTGAACGTATCGAGTTGCATCATATGGGTCAGGATTACGACAGTCCTTTGGCGGAATTGTGCGAGAACAGTGAGCATGGCGATGGCAAGGATGCCATTCTTCATGACAAGAAAGTTGAAAGTTGGAGGCAAGACCCAGAGAAGAAAAATCAGTATAATAATGTCCAACGTCCAAACCATTGGAAAGCCAGAGCAACGGAGGCAGAATAATGAACCTTACAGATTTTATTGCAAGCAACAATGTTGATCAGAGTCGTGACACGATTAGTGCTTCTATGATACGGGACGCAGAAAAAGCCGTTGGTGTTCAGTTCGGCGATGAGCTTACCCAATATTTGTTGAAGTATGGATATTTAGGGTTCGAGTATGTGGAATTTTTTGGCATGAATCAGAAACAAGGGTTGAAGTCGGACTTGGTCGAGCAAACGCTTTATTTGCACAAATACTATCCGGATACTTCTAATTTGATTGCTATTGAGAACCAAGGCGAAGGTGACTATTATTTGGTAGATAGCGAAGATGTTGTCTATGAGTACGATGTTAGTTTGAAACGTGAGCGAAAGACAGGAAAAAAGCTGTTCGAACACATTGTACAACGTTTTGAGAACGTCTGAGAATCCCGATCTTGGTGTCCGGATACGACAAAGCGGCAGGAAGGCACAGTTTCCTGCCGCTTTATTTTACCGAATAAAATTTACTCTTCTACTTCCCAGTGTCCACTATATCCTCTACCAATATAATGGACATTATCCATTTCTTTTAGATGTCTCCGTATGGTTCGAACGCTTACGCCTAAGGCTATACTCAACTTTTCAGCGTTGATTTTGCTGTCCTTTTTGATGAGGGCGAGGATTTTGGCATTCAAATCGTCTTGGGTGCCATCTTGAGTGCCATCTTGAGTGCCATCTTGGGTGACACCTTGAGTGACACCGTAATTCAAGTTCGGCATAACGACCGTGAATTGATAACGGTCAGAGCGGAATGTGGGACGCTTATCCTCGGTGTAGTTGATTTGCGCTTTGTAGCCGTTCAGGATTTTGCCGAAGCCGCTGCCCTTGCGCTCCATATAGCCCAGCCGATTGAACACATCGGCCAACACCGGGTTACGCCGGGTGGACGGCACAGTAAGCGGGTCGCGGTCTTGGATCATTGACCCATCCGGCATACCGCCCGGAGAGTAAATCTCTAAGCGGTCATCGTAAATGTCAATGTGGACCTCGCTGCCGTAGACGAGATAATCGCGGTGCGCCAGCGCGTTGACAAGCGCCTCGTGGTAGCTGCGCTCGACGTATTCGGGCAGTTCCTCCCGCGAGTTGGGCGTTTTGCGCCACATCATGCGGGCATTGCGCTTGATGAACGCCTCGCCATTCTCAATCAACGAAAGCACACTGCCGGAATACTCGGCATCGTCCAGCGCGTCCATCGTGCCGCCGCTTTTGTCCAGTCCGTTCCAGCGTGTGCAGAACAACCGTGACCAGCGGATCGGGCTTTCATCGGCAATCAGGGCACCGGCATTTGTCAAAAAGCCGCCTTCGTCTGCCAGCCCAAAAGAAACAAGGTCTTTGTTGTCAAAGCTGTTTCCCGTCCACTTCTTATAGCGCTCCCGCAGTTTGGAAAAGGCGTAGTCCTCCACCCTGTAAGGCGTCATCTGAGAGTCGTAGGAGGTGTTTCTGCCGCGCAGAACAAGGCGTTTCAGCTCGGTGGCGGATGCCTTGACGCTCTCGTTTCCGATGCGTACAAACGCCTCTAAGGTGCCGTCGCCGGAGTAATAATAGGGCGTTTCGTCGCCCTTGAACACATCAAGGATCAGCAGTACCTTGCCGTCCTCGGTCTTGTGAAAACGCAGCCGAAACTCCGGGATAGGCTCCATGCGCGTCTTGATGATCTCGCTGATTTTCTCAGCATCGCTGTCGGGTTCGGTCAGCCCAACGATCTGCCCGTCATCCGCCATGCCGAAAATAAGCGCACCGCCCAGCGTGTTCGCAAAAGCGCTGACACTCTTGCACCAGCTTTTGGGCTTTTTTACCTCAAGCGCCGCTTTCTTGTCGTATTCGGTTGTTTCACCGATCAGGTTCTCCATATCCATCTGTTCCGACCACCTTTTGCGCGAAATATCGGTGCTTTTATTATACAACCTGGTGGGGGCAGTTTGCAATCGTAAGTTGTACTCTCTGGTGTTAAGTTGTACGCATTCTCCTAAGACCCAAGAGGCATAAATCCGACTTTTTGCGGTTTTACGGATAGGATACGATAGTATCTTAGTATTTTATATATTTAGTTATTTATTTGTGTTGGATTTACCTGTACAGGAAAATCCAGTCTAGGTAAATGTCTTTACGGTAAACAAAAAATCCCCGGAAAGCGGGGAATTTAGGGTGGTATTTGGCTGGACGGCTACCGCGCCGATGCAGTGCAAACGTGCCTAAACAGGCGCGTTTCTCGCGGTGACAGGGGCGGTGTGCGGGGATGGTGTAGAGTTGGCTTGCGTACAACTTCTTGCTGGAGGATAAAACTTATATACTGATTCTTTGGGCTTTTCACTTGCGAGAACCCTGCGATGTAGGTATCTGCATTTCTCAATGGAACCAAAGCTGCGCATTTATTTGATTGGAGTGTGCGAGAATCCATTTCGCAGATTTGCCCCCAAAACTGCCCCCAAAAGGGTTTGGGACGGGTCAGTACGATGCAGCACCCCTTTGTACACATGGGACAAAACCCATTCTGAGCCTTGGTACGCAATACCACCAAACCCAACAAAACAGCACTGTAACGCACAAACTTTAGATTTCTCATAACCCGGAGGTCGCAGGTTCAAGTCCTGTCCCCGCAACCACATGAAGAACGGTAGAACGTCAGGTTTTACCGTTCTTTTTCTTTTTTCGTGGTAACAAGCCAGATTTTTTATTCAGTTTTTATTCAGCCGGCATTTCCGTGGCGGCAAAGCCCATGATGGAATTCATTGCGTTTGCTGCCTGTACCCTCCCATCATTGATAAGGTGGGCATAGTAACGGTCAAGGGTCGCAGGGTCATCACCAACAAAGTCCGCCACGGAAATTTTATCAACCCCGTTATGCAACAGCAAAGAAACAACCGTATGCCGGAATGCGTGAGGATTAACGTGTGGGAACGCAGGATCAATCTTCTGCCACTTTTTCGTCATGTAGGCAAAGTGTTTCGTGATGGTATCGGGGTTAATTATGCCGCCGCATTCGCCACAGAAAATATAATCCGTGTCCGTCCAATGGTCGCCCCACTTCTCTTTCTCCTCATCGAGCCAAGTCAGATACTCTTTCAGCATGGTTTCGACTTCAGGAGACATCGGAAGCAGACGGCCTTTTTCATTTTTGGGGTAGGGCTTCTCATAAGCGCCGCGCCGGGGGTGGTACAGAACCGTGCCAAGCAGCAGGATACTGTGTGTACCAAAGTCGATGCAGGAGCGCTTGATGCCTGCAAACTCACTGCGGCGGTCACCATAAATCATGCAGAGGTAGCCAAGCGTTCGCCACTTGGGGGATTCTGCATCAAAGGCAGCCTTGATTTTAGCAAGCTCTGCGGGCTGGTAATAGGTCGGTGTGGATTTGGGGGCTTTTGGCGGCGTAGCATCCTCGGCTGGATTGCGTGAGATAATGTGCAGCTTCTTTGCCTGCGTAAAAATCGTGGAAAGCAGACGATGGAACTCCAGCACCGTTTTCCTTGAGAGTGAACCGCCCGTTTTCTTATTCTGGCCGGGTTGCAGCATTTCGCGGTAGAAGCAGTTGAGCATTGAACCAGAAATATCGCGCATTTTCATGTGGCCAAAGTAAGGAATGAGGCGATTGTCAAGAATGTCTTGATAGCGGTCAAGGGTGCTTAATTCAATGCCTTCAACACGCTTTAACTCCATAACCTCACAAGCAAAGTCGCGGAACAGAACGCCGTCACTGGATACAAGACCTTCTCGGCACTCACGCTCAAAGCGAACAGATTGTTCCTGTATCAGTTTTTGAACCTGGCGCTCAGTTGAACCCTTGGGAACTTTAACAGATTTTTGGTAAGGCTTTAAGGTTTTCCCGTTTTCATCTTCACCGCGATAGACACGGATTTGAACGGAAACAAGTTCACCTTTTTTATTATAATAACGTTTTGTGGATGCCATATTACTCCTTTCTTTGCAGCCACTTATAAAACGTGTCGTAACCTTCTTAAAACATCGGGGAGCGGCTGGACGGCTTCAAACTCATCAACAGGAAAGTCCACAAGTTGCCCCAGAAAATGTTCTATAGATATAAAATACTTCATTCACGGAACAATGTCTACTATGAATAAATGCTGTCAGTTGGTTGACGGCATACCTTGAACTGTATGTTGTGGCGGATGAATGCCATTACTTTTACAGTGATGCGGGCTTTAACCCAAACACCGACCTCTCTTACCGCTATCTTGAAAAGGTCAGTACAGGGAAGCCAGTAATATATATGAGCGCAACGGCAGACCGGATGATAGAAGCATGGAAAAACACAGGCAGGATAGATGACAATCGCATTTTCAGAGTAGCGAAAGACTACAGCTATATTAAAAGCGAGATGCTGTACAATAATAATGCAGAGCGCAGAGCACTCCTTGATGAAATACCAGAAAACGAAAAGGCTGTTGTGTTTGTAAACAGTCGTAAAGAACTGGTGAAACTCAGTGAAGAATACGGAGAGAAAGCGGCCTATTATTGTTCATCAAACAACAGTGGCGGAGCGCTGGACCGATTAGAGGATTGTGTTAAGGGTGGACTGCTGCAAAAGAAGATTCTGTTTACAACAGTAGCACTTTATAACGGAGTTGATATTAAAGATAAAACGCTAAAACATATCCAACGCCGGGTACTGCTGGGGCGTTTTGGTGGCTTGACTGCACCGCCATTGGCTGCACCGGGGGTGCGGCTTCTTGTGCCGGTTCCTAGCATATCTTGCCAGCTTAAGCCCTCTGTCATCTGGATGGCCTGCCAGCCTTGCAGCTCTATGAAGTCCAGCAGTTCAAGACTGGGGCTTGTAACGGTCCAGCCATACTTTGCGTGGTGCTCAATGATAAGGCCGTGGGATTCTGCCGTTTCCTTGAAGCGTTTGTTGTGGTAGGCGTTGGCACTGCCGCTGGTATCTTTTATGCCGTTGACCATGTTGTACAGGTGGCACATCTCGTGCAGCAGTGTGGCCGTTGTTTCCTCTATGGGGCGGTCAAGCGTGGCCGTTGAAATGTTTATCTCGTGGCGCTGCTCTGTGCCTGCTGTCCACGTTTTGCCGCAAGTGATATGACCATAGGCACCGGGTGTTTTCTTGAGAGTAATAACTGGCTCTGGCAATTTGTCGTCAAAAAAGCGGGTATTGAGGGCACGGAACATCTTTTCTAATTGCCCGGCAGCGCGGCTGGTTTTAATTGTCTGTTTCATGAAAGAACAACCTTTCTCTTGATAAAATGGCCGGGCAGGGTATATACTGTACTTGTACCCGCCCGGCGGGTGTTGTGGCTCTTTACAACAAAAACTTTGGTCGGTGCTTGCTGTAAGGGGCCTTTCTTAGTTGATGCTTAAGCGTTGAACGGTGAACGTTTTGGAATACTGCTCAAACAGGGCAGGGGCAACGGTTTTAATGGCTTTGCTGTCCAGGCGGGTACTGGTGAAGTCGGAAAGCTTGACTTTGTGGCAGCCTACTTGCAAGGTATCTGTACCGCGTGCGGCAAGTTCTGCCTTGATTTGTGCCTTGATAAGTTCCTGCTCTGCCTGCGCTGCTTCAATCAACTGTGCAGCTTCTTTGTACTGGTTGACCAGTTCCAACATGCTGTCAATGCTCATAGTGTTTACGACCTTTCTTTTTTGTTTGTAGGGGAACGTTTGTTCCCTTGGCTGTGACTATAGTATAGCACGCTCTCTATAGAGAACAAATAAACAAAAAGCTCTTCTTTGAATCAGCAGTAAACAACGATGCAACGATTAATGATGTAGCAAAAGGCAGATTCTCTATAGAGGTATGATGCATGAGGAGTACACGTGGATACCAATATTAAACAATATACAGCAGGACAAAAAGCTGCAAAAGCAAGATATAAAGCAGAGAAAACCGTATCTATACAAGCGTTCTTGCCGCCGGAATATAAAGATAAGCTAAACCGTATAGCAGAATTACAAGGGTGTAGTAAAGCACAGGCGCTAAAGAATATGATTGATCAGGCATATGATGCACTATGTTCAGCAGCAGAGAGTACCCAAGAATAACCCCCACAAAGAACACGGGTTATCTAACCGTGTGTACAGTGTGCTTCACAGCTTCTATATAAAGATATAACATCGTAGCCCAAAGCAGCAGAGCATCCGCCGGGGAATGGTTAAAAAACAATTTCTAAACAAAAAAGCGCTATAGGGGTTAGTTATCCTATCTCACTCTGGGCTGTTGCAATCATTGCACCGTGGTTCGTTGACGGAACAATTAGGGCAAACAAAAAGCTGCCGCCAGCAAGACACTAGCGATAGCATAATTTTATTCAGTATTTCACAAGAGACAAAAAGAAGCGGCAAAAGTTACGACAAGTTATGATAAGCAAAACCGCAAAATACAACACAATATCGAAAATTTTATAAGATACCGCGAGCAACAAAACCCGTTGGAGCGCTCTCATAACCCGGAGGTCGCAGGTTCAAGTCCCGTCCCCGCAACCACTCAAAAAAAAGCGTCAGAGCGTAAAGTTCTAACGCTCTTTTTACTTTGTATTGAGTGCCGTCGTCATCGAAAGTTCAACAAAAGTTCAACACGCGCATTGCAGCGCCACGGAAAGTGCTGCTAAAGGCAAAGCCCCGGTGCTTTTGTTCGCTAATCGCAGAATAACCCGCAACCACTTATCCCGATGGGATAACGTAGGCCAAGATCAGGAAAACGAAAGCGAGGACGAAGGCAACGAAAGACACAGTCAAGACATCGAGAACGGCGGGCTACCTAGAGAAAATTTTCCGAGCGCTGAATGCAAAATATTTCAACAATGAATTGGAAGAGCCAATTATTACAATACAGAGTACCCCCAAGGCATACGCACACGTCACTGTTGCCAAGGCGTGGCAACGTGGAGACACTACCCGCCGAGAACTGAACACAGGGGCAGGAACGCTTGACAGAAGTATTTTTGAGGTTGTCGCGTCGGAACTCCACGAGTGTGTACACATTTACAATATGCAAAACGGTATACAGGATTGCAGCAGGGGCGGCGCGTACCACAACAAAAAGTTCAAAGATGCCGCCGAAGCCCGCGACCTAAAAATCAGTTACGACCCGCTCATCGGCTGGAGCATCACCGAGCCGACAGAAGCCCTTTGTGAATTCGTTGTCTCGCAGGGCTGGGATGACATCAACATGAACCGCATCGAGAGCGGCTACGCACCGCGCGGCAAAGGAGCAGAAAACGCCACAGGAAACGCTATTAGGGGGGGTACACAAAAAAGAGTTTGATGATCTGTTGTCGTAACCTCAGTGGAGATGAATGGGTGAGATTGAAAAATAGAGGGTATTAAGCGCTTGTTTTTGCTGCCAATTTGCTCAAACGCCACATTTCTAACTTGGCGTACTCTCTGGCGTCTTTTTCGATTGGTTGCTTGTAGTATCCGATTGGATCGTCCGATGCGCTGATGTACCCTTCTTGATAATTCTGTCTCCATTGCCGGGCCGCAGCATAATATGCTGTATTTACAACTGGTGAATTCCAATCACTAGTCGTTACCACATACCTCTGTTGTGCATGGAAAGCTTCATGGGCAACGGTGTCAATCGTTTCCCAAACGGATTTATTTTCAATACCTATTTGATTGATCACGATCTGCTGCAAAGTAGGGCTGTAATAGCCCAGCCTTTTCTCATCCAGGGACTCAACAGTGATTGTTATGTTTTCTGCTGGAACGCCAAGGATTTCCAACTCATAGACTGCCAATTCTTTTACCAGCTCTATCCTGCGGAAAGAATCCGTTTCTGCCCAAGCTTCTTCTGAAAAAGCTGCCCAGTCCAACTGTTCGGGTTCTTCTGCAGGCAGCAGTTCAGATTCCACTGTTATTTTTTGATAGGGCCGGTTGTTCCATGCACCTGCCAGCGCCGGAACCAAAAGCATCACAACAGCCAGCAGAACTCCAAAACGGCGGTTCGCATTCCGATATTGGTCTTGTTTTATCCGGAACCGGCCCCGCTGACAGCGGAGTCGTAGCTGTTGAAGTTCATGTCTGCACTCGTTCCAAAACAAGAACCTGCCAGACAGCCAGCATGCCGCTACCAGTAAACCAACCAGTCGGTGCTCCCAAAATAAAGTCAACGCTAAAAGAAGCTCTGCCGGCAAAATGGTAGCACATGCCTGAAAGAGCGGTTTACTGGAAAAACATACGCTAGCGGCAGGAGAAATGAATGTCCACGCAAAAATCAAAGCAATATACACAACAACGATTGCCATCCCCGAAATGTTCGGCCCAAAAAGCTGCGGTCGGAAAATACTCAACCAAATCAAAATACTGCAGCTAAAAAGAAGCGCCGCTGAAAACGGTATCCACTTCAGCAAATTTTTGCCCATCCTGCATATTCTCCTTCTTGTGTCAATATCCAGCTGTTCCTGCTGATCTCCTGTTTATACCAGTATCTTTCTGTAGAGCACTCGCCATCGTTTGTATCAATCTTATCTCCCATGACCATGGTCATGGCTATGGTTTTCGCCACCTCTTGTCTCTGCAGCGGAAGCACCGGAGCTTTTTTCTTCACCAGAAGCGGCAATCTCCGCGCGAAAGCTGCCTGCCACCGGCCCCTGTGGATTCCCCTGGCAAAATTCCCCCCGGACATCCGGGAGATACTGATCTGTGGACTCCATAAGCTCCGCATACTGTACTGCTGTCATCTGCTCGCGCAGGCGATCTCCTTGGTTAAGTATCTCCGGCATCTCCATGTTGGACACCACATCGTTCATCTCCCCCTGCTCTTTGGGTTCCATATTGGTAAATGAAAGGTGAATATGCTGTTTTTCCCTATTATTGTAGGTAACCGTATCATTAACCAGATAGGCTTCCGGGCGTACTCCGCCGTCCTCCGCTTTGGGGCTGTATGCATAAGCAATGCGTTCGGTTTGAACTGATGCACCGGTTTTCAGCAGGGCAACTTCTGCGTTCTCCATACGCTTATAGCTGCCCTGGTTGATCTTCCCGTTCATGGCGAAGAGGTTTTCCTCTATAGTGGGACCATTAAATCGGGCTGCGATACCATGTCCATCATGGTCACTCTCCTCATGACGGCTGCCGCCTGCTTTTGCTGCACGGTGGGTGCGCGGTGCCGTTTTGCCAACAGAAAGCGCACCGGATGCAATCATTGTTCCCGTCCGTTCATCAACTTCAAACTCATACCCATTTACTTTAACTTTGTTCATGTGTTATTTCTCCTTTCCGCGTTGATTGCGGTAAATTTGTACTATTTCCATTTCTACTTCCGCTGGACTATTCGCACGCAGAGTGAAATATTCTCCCGCGCGGGTGCGGTGCAGGGGCAGGCCAAGCGGTTCGCCCTCCAAAAGATAAATACGGTAGCAGCCGCCATACCGCTTGATGTACAGCAGTGTATGCTCGCCTATGTAGTAGCGGTAGCCCCCCGGAGGAAGACTTGTGTTTCCTAAACTAGAAAAGAAGGTTCCGCTGGCCACTTCACGCAGCAGTAGAACCAGCACGATCAACACAATGCCGAGGATTGGCAGAATCTCCAGCGCAAATGTACGATCCATTATGGCTGCCCCCCCCTTTCCCCAAGAAATTAGCGGCGCATTACCCAATGAATGACAACAAACGGCAAAATACAGAGTACAATGAACCCAATAAGCATTGCAATCAGGGTAAAAATGGAGGCAATCAGTTGATATATCAACAAACTGATCTGCCACCGGAAAAGCAAGACCAGGCCTGAAATAGCCGCCACAGCAAATCGGGCAAAAGGCGTTTGGCAGCGCCAGATCAGCAGAAGCGCCACCGCGATGGTAATGCCGCAGATGACGATGCACAGAGAACTCATAGCAGATTCAAACATATGTATCCTCCTTTTTTATTTTTGAATATCCTTATAATAATTTAAAGCCCAGACCAATCCGTCCAGTTACAAAAGCAGTAATTTTTCCTGCTGAAATTCTCTCTTTTTATCTTTCGCCATGGTCATGCCCACTATTGTGGCTTTGTCCGCCATGTCCACTGTTGCCGTTATCCGCCTGGGAATGTCCGCTTCCTTGTGCTTCCCCTGCGTTTTCAGCTGTCAGGCTGCTTTCGCGGCCTAGGGAGCCGGGGGCATCCGGGTCATCAGCACGTTCCCGTCCACCGCCATCTTCCGCATTGGCGGCAGACTTTACCTCATAATTTTGCTGTGCAGCTTCTGGCTGCTGTTTATCGTGCGCAGCACTTTCCCGCAGCTGCTGCACAAATGCATTGTGCCGCTGTGCTTCCGTCATTTGCTGTTCGCGGGAAGGTGTTGCTTGTTCTTTGCTGTAAAATAAATCCCAAAATCTCATGCGCGACCTCCTGTTCATGGCGTGATTCCTTCCGTCATTTCAAACCACTGCCTGCAACGCCGGAAGTTCCGTTTATTTTTTTGCTTACACTTTATAAAAGACCATGAAAAAGGAAAAATTGAAAAAACAAATCATTTTTTGTGCGAATCCCCTTTTTTTCAGAATGCCTCCGGTAGCTCGATATATTGTTTCGCACAAAAAATGATTCTTATTTGCCTTTCGTACTTTCTTTTTTGTGTAGGGTATGATATAATAAGGCTATAATTGTAAAAAGTGCTCGTTTTGTCTGCCATTCCACCATCATTTTTTGAGCACTTTTGCCATTTTGCCCCTCAAGGGGACGGAGAAGAGCACGCATTTGGGTTATAAAATCCGGGCAAACGATATCGCGTTTTACCCCGCAAGGGGATAGAAGAACATACTTGCTAATACATCTCTCTGCTTGTGGCTCCCTGCAAGGTGCCACAACCAAAAGAGCCTGTATATCTGTGTACCAGAAAGCAGGCTCTTTTGCCATTATGTCAAACTGGTGTCTCATTAAAAAATTTTGATTCTCACTTTTCTCCGTTCCGAACCGCATAAAAACCGGACATATCCGCAAAAGGACGAGGCGTCCATCGTCTCGTTTTTAGTTATTTTCCGGATACAATGCAAAGGAGATGGTTCCTTGAACACACTTACCTTACAGGCTGCTTTTGCTGGTCTGCTGTATGACCTGAACAAACTGCCAGTCCGGGCGGGGTGCGCACCAACTGACTTGCTGTCTGCTTTGCCAAATACCGCAGACTGGGCCGCCGTACGCGCCTGTACGGCGGCGGGTTCCACCGCAGATGCAGCCCTGTGCGTGCAATTCGCCCGCAGCTGTTCCGCCATTGCTGCCGCACCGGAAAATGAACCAGCCGAAACCAGGCTGCTGCCGCTGCGCCCGGTTTTTTCGCACCTGAACGGGGAACATCTGGGCTTTAGCGTACCGGCCTTTGCGCTGGACAGCACTCTGCATTTTCCCACAACGGGCGATACCCTGTTGTCAGCCAGCTTTTATCAAGAAACCGTGCGTGAACTTTCCGCACAGCTGCCCCAGCTTGTTTTTGCGCCGGAAAGTATCAACGCGCTGTTGGGGCTTCTTGAACACCGGTGCGGTGCGCTTCCCGCCAGCACCACGGATGCAGAAAATCGTGATATTTCTCTTTATGACCATCTTCGTCTGACTTCCGCACTGGCAGCCTGCGTCAGTGAGTTTGTGCAGGTGAGCAGTTCTAACCGCGCCCTGCTAAAAAACACCACCATGCTGCGCCAGGCAAATGCTTTTTTGCTGTATTCTGCGGATTTTTCTCACATCCAAAAATTTATTTATACCGTCCGCACCGATGGCGCTCTGCGTGCGCTGCGCAGTCGGTCATTTTTTCTAGATCTGCTCATGGAGCACTATCTGGATGAGCTGCTGGATGCCTGCGGTCTAAGCCGCGTCCATGTGATCTACAGCGGCGGCGGGCACTGCTATCTGCTGCTACCTAATACATCGCTGGTCCAACAGTCGTTGACTGATTGGAACCATCGGTTCAACTGCTGGTTGCAGGAACAATTTGGTGTGCAGCTTTTTCTGGCAAACGGCTGGGAGCTTTGCAGCGCCGATACCCTGTGCAACTGCCCGGCAGAGCAAAGCCCTTACAAAGCGCTGTTCCAGCGGGTAAATGCACTGGCTGACCAGCACAAACAGCACCCCTGCACCGCTGCTGACCTGCTGGCACTGAACCGCAGCGTGAAAGATACAGATGGCACACGGGAGTGCCGGATCTGCGGCATTTCCTCCAACTTGGATTCAAATGACCGCTGCCCCTGGTGCAGGCTTTTTGCGCAGCTTTCAGGCCAGATCCAAAGCCAGCAGCCCGTGTTTCTTGTCAGTCGTTCCTGGCAGCCGGATTCGTTCCGCCTACCGGGCGCTGACGGGGCCGCACGGTTTGTTTCTCTTATCAGCCCTGCAGACGCCGCTGCCTGCAAAGACCGGGTGCACTGCTACACCAAAAATAAAGCCTTTGACGGTTTGTCGGACGCCGTCAATCTGTATATCGGCGACTATGCCGCCAGCAACGATATGGCGGAGCTTTCAGAGCAGGCGCAGGGCATCCGGCGCATTGCAATCTGCCGCATGGATGTTGATAATCTGGGCCAGGCTTTTATTTCCGGGTTTGAGTGCCCTGACGAAACAAATCCTGTGCAAAAAATGCGGTATGTCAATTTGTCCCGTGCGGCGGCATTTTCGCGTCAGATGTCGTTGTTCTTCAAATATTTTATCAATGGCCTGCTGGAGGGACTTTCGGTTTCTATTGTATATGCCGGCGGCGATGATGTTTTTTTGGTTGGTGCCTGGAACGACACATTGGAGGCTGCGCAGCGCATTCAGTACAATCTGACCCAGTACACCTGTGGGACCTTGACCATCAGTGCTGGCATTGGACTGTTTGATGATCATTTTCCCATTCGTTCTGCTGCCGCAATGACCGCTCTGTTGGAAGATACAGCAAAAGACCTGCCCGGAAAAAATGCTGTTGCACTGTTTGATGCGGTGCCGGATTATACTTATTCCTGGGATGCTCTGCGTAAAAAAGTTCTGGGTGAAAAATTGACATGCCTGAATAGTTTTTTTTCTCTGTTCAAAAATCAGGCGGACGATGAACGACACAATATCTCTATGCTGTATAACCTGCTGACTCTATTGTGTGCCACAAAAGATGACCGCATCAATTTTGCACGGTGTGCCTACCTGCTCACCCGCCTTGCCCCTAGTTCAGAGGATAAAGAGAAACAACTGATCTATCAAGAATTTTCACACAATATCATTGATTGGGCGCGGAACGAGGAGCAGCGCCGCCAGTTAATCACCGCGATTTATATCTATATATATCAAAATCGAGGAAGGGACTGAAAATGGCACAGAATTACAACAATTTTTACGATAGAAACCGAAAAAGTTTTTCTCCTCAGGGGAGCAAACCTCGCAGCATGCTGCCCCACGAAACCCAGCCCTTACGCGTTCCCAGCAACTATGTAGATATTGCCGAGCAAACAATGCGTACATATTTTGAAAAGCAGGAAGAATGCCACGGCAGAAAAATTACAACCACCAAGCTGCGGAACCTGCTGAGCCTGGTAAGCGAGGTTTACAACGTGGAAAATCTGCGTACCGAGCGGCAGCTTTTACCAGAGAGTGTAACCAAACTAAACCTTATGCGGATGCGCGCCGCTTATGAATGCGGGCGTGATGCAACTACCAAATATTTTGTGTGGCCGGCAAAAATCATGGAATATCTGAAATGGTTTTCGACTGCACAGCCAGACAGCCGTGCCGGACTAATCGATTTCTATCACTACATGGAGGCTCTTGTGGCTTTCCACCGCTATTTGGGAGGAAGTGAGAACTGATGATGTACGGAAAAATTTTGATTCAGTGCGATCTTGTTGTCTGCACCGGAATGCACATTGGCGGTTCGTCTGCTTTTTCAGCCATCGGCGCAGTGGACAGCCCTGTGATTCGTGACCCCCGTACCAGCCTGCCCATTGTACCGGGCAGCACCCTAAAGGGAAAGCTTCGCACGCTGATCGTTCGCCGCGGCTGCAAAAACGGTGAGCAAATGCCTGCTTTTTCGGCTGACGGTGAAACTGTGCTGCGGATGTTTGGCTCTTCCAACCCGGTGTGTTTTTCTCGCCTGCAGTTTGCCGATGCTTTTTTGATCAACTATGACGAGATGAAAAATGTAGGCGTAACAGAGGTTAAAGCAGAAAACACGATAAACCGTTCAACATCGCAGGCAAGGCCACGCCAGATCGAACGTGTAGTAGCTGGTTCCCTCTTTGGTGTCAACATTGTTTACAACGCTGTAGATATCGGCCAGATGCTGGAAGACCTTACGCTGTTAGCCAAAGGCATGAAATTGCTGCAGCTTGATTACTTGGGCGGTCATGGTTCCCGCGGCAATGGGCGGGTAAGCCTGGAAAACTTCCGATTGACCGCCCCCGAAGTACAGTTGGATTCGGCAGATACTGCCGAGTTCAACAGCGCCTTAAATACTCTGCAGGATATCTTCCGGAATGAGGTAGAAGAGTATGAGCTATTTTCTGCTAAAACTGGCATTTGATACAGCTGTTCACTTTGGAGCTTCTGATACCGCCGCCGGGGCAGATACCTCCAGCCTGACTTTACGGGCCGATACGATCTTTTCTGCTCTCTGCCATACCGCATTGGCAACCGGCGGTTCTTCCCGTCTTTCTGTGCTGTGCAGCATGGTCCAGCAGGGCGAGCTGCAACTTACGGATGCCATGCCATGGCGCGGCGAAACCCTGTATCTGCCCAAACCCCTGACAACAGCTGTGTTCAATGCATCGCTCTCCACTACAGAGCGCAAAACGCTTAAAAAGCTGGCATGGATCCCTGTTTCCAAATTCGATGCCTACATGGCAAGTTTACAGCAGGGTATGTATCCTCTAGATGAACAGGATACCGCGCCATTTGGTGATGCTTACGAACAAGCCAAAGCCAGCGTGGCCGAAGGACCTAATGCGCAGCCTTACTTTGTAGGCTTATATTCGTTCCGGTCAGACTGCGGCCTGTACCTTGTATGTCGTTGTGAAGATACTCAGTGGGATCTTCTTGTATCACTGTTCCGCGCATGCGGACTCAGCGGTATTGGCGGCAGGGTCAGCACCGGGTACGGCAAGTTCCACCTGAAGGGTGTCCCTGTTTGTCTAAATACTTCACTCGACAAACTGCATCGCTGGATGCTCCGTGCGCTGGATTCCGATGTTGGGCCTTATCTTTTGCTTACCAGCAGCCTGCCAACCGATTCAGAGTCGGAGGATGTGCTGGATGGTGCAACATTCCAGCTGGTACGCCGTGCCGGCTTTGCTTCAACCGAATTTATTGATACACCACGTAAAAAGAAAACCCAATATTACCTTGCTGCGGGTGCAGTTGTACAGCACACCTACCACGGAGCACTGTATGATGTAGGCATTGGTTTGCCGCATCCGGCGTATCGGTACTCCATACCGCTCTTTATGGGGGTAAAACTATGATCCAACAAGATCATCTGCAGGTTTTTGATGTCATCCTTACCACCCAATCGCCGTTGTTTATCGGCAGTGGAGTAAAGAACACAAAAAAAGAATATCTGTATTCTCCCCAGCAGAACTGTGTACGCATGTTGGATCAGGATGCTCTTTTTGCGCTCATCATACAAAAAGGCCACATGGATGCTTATGAACAGTTTATGATCAGTTCTGAAGATAACAGCCTTTGGGCGTTCCTCACCCAAACCTGCGGCATGACAGATACCGAACTGGATACCACTGTGATCAACGGCCGAAAATTGGTGCGTTATCGGCTGCCTGTCAGTGGCGGTTATGATACTACCCGCGAACTGCATCCTTTTTTTCGGGATGCGTATGACCGCGCTTATGTGCCGGGCAGCAGCCTAAAGGGTGCACTGCGCACAGCTTGGCTATTGCATGAAATGCGACGTGCACCTGCTGTTCGCAAAAATATCCGCAGCACATCCGATTTCCACAATAGTAAAGGGAAAGAAAGCTGTTTTCCTGAAAATCAGTTCACCAACCGCTTGCGTAAGTCTGAATCCGGCAAAAATTCTCCTAAAAAAACTGATACAATGCTAGACAGCATTTTTCGCGGGATTCAGGTATCAGACAGTACGTCGATCCCCGATGATCAGATGGTCTTAACGGGTTGTACACTCATTTCGCCTTTATCTGCGGCAACTGTCGGCGAAACATTTGACGGTCATCCCAAGGAACTGCCTTTGTATCAGGAATGCGTTCGTCCCGGTGTCAAGATCCAGTTCCGTCTCACGCTTGATCTGTCTATCATTAACCAGCATGCCACTCCCATCACGGCAGCTTCTCTGCTGGAAGCAATTCGTGATTTTGATGATTTTTATACTAAATCTTATCGCTCACACTTCCCTGCCGGGGATCAATTTGCGGTTCTGCCCCAGCAGCCTCACCTTATTCTGGGTGGCCACACCGGGTATTTTTCTAAAACGTTGGTCTATCCTTATCTAGAAGAACATCCCGATGAAGCATTGCGCTGGGTGCAGAACTATATGATGCGTAAATTTCGCGGTAAGCACGACAATGATGACCAGCTTGGCATTTCCCCGCACCGTATGCGCTTTGTGCGCTATTATGGAAAATTTTATCCTATTGGTTTTTGCGGGGTGAACATTCAATGATAGAGCAACTGCAATTTATCGTTCGCACCGCAGATGGCAGCAGCATTCCCTCCTCTTGGGCTTATAGGATCTACGGTTGGATGATGCAGCAGCTTCCTTCCGAAACCGCCGCCTGGCTCCATGAGCAGGGGGTCCATCCTTTATCCCAGTATCTTGCTTACGATTCCCTGCAGCAGGCCACTGTGTGGACATCGACTTTTCTGGACCAGACCCTTGCCGAACAAGTCAAGCCTCTGCTGAATGACCGTACTGTGCTAGAGCTTCATGGTACACCGCTGTACTTGGAACCGCTGTACAGTAATACTCTTGAAGGTGGAATGCAGCTGCTGTTAGCAGCAAGGAACGCACCTGTCCGCCGGGCAAAGCTGCGCTTTTGCACTCCTTGTGCTTTCAAACAGAGCGGCCGTTATGCCATTTATCCACAGGAGTCTCTGTTGCTGCAAAGCCTTGTGCTGCATTGGAACGCCGCCTTCCCAGATTGCCCGCTGGATGACCCGGATGCATTGGACGCCCTGCTGCGTGGGACCCACATTGTTGAGTATAACCTCCATACCACCGCCTACTACCTGAAAGGGACCCGCATCCCCGGCTTTGTGGGCAGTGCAGTGGTGGATGCCCACTTATCTTTGCCGCTGTTGGAGGTTTGGAACGCTTTGCTGGCATTTGCTCCATACGGCGGCATCGGCATTAAAACTGCCCTTGGCATGGGCGGTGCTGAAGTAATGACGCTGACAGAAAAAGAGCATTGAGCGCTGGTGCGAAGCACCGCCTATAAACCTTTACAGCCGCAGCTTTTGGGAAGGGTTCGCACTACTTATTTTGCCCAATTCATGCGCTTTTGTTTCTTTTTTGCTTCTGTTATGTTATACTTTAATATAAGAACTGTAAAACAATGACAGGTTCTGTTTGTTCTTTTTTTATTTTTTGTTTCATTTTGCTGTTGCACCTTTACCCCCGCAAGGGGACGGAAGCATTGTGCGCATGCATGATACATATGTGCACGCAGCGTGTTGCACCTTTACCCCCGCAAGGGGACGGAAGCATTGTAGCATATAATTTTTCTATTAAGTCCACAGTTGCACCTTTACCCCCGCAAGGGGACGGAAGATTCGTTCCTTTCGACACGTTTGTCATCGCTGATAACGTTGCACCTTTACCTCCGCAAGGGGACGGAAATCCCATAGCATCCATAACATCACCACTTCCACCAATTGTTGCACCTTTACCCCCGCAAGGGGACGGAAGATTAATATGGATACTAGAAAAGTTGGTTTTATTTTTGTAGTTGCATCTTTATCCCCGTAAGGGGGCAAAAACGCCCGCCGCTTCATAACCGAAGCGGCGGGCGTTTTATATCCGGGAAACATTTTATTGGTTCACTAAAATTTCTTATCTGGCTTCAAAGCCACAATGCCATCAGGGATAACCGGCTTATATTCTTTAACTTCCAACAGATATTCACCGACATGGTTTAACATTTTTCCTACTGCTGTTGTGTTAAGCGGCAGCAATCCCTGGCTCTGGAATCCTACGGCATTATCACTGGCGTGGTTGATCTGGTTGCGGTATTGCTGAATACTCTGGTATAACATAATTCCTTCAGCCAGACAATCCAGTTTGGCTTCATCCAACAACAGTTCCCTCTGCTCAATAGCCGTGGTTAAATAGTCTTCTGCTTCTGCTTTTGTTGCCACCCGGAACAGCATAACGCCATCATTGTCCTTTTTATCTTTTGTTAAAGCCAGATTTGCAACATACCTGCCGTTCTCATGGAACAGCGCTGCCCTGGAGAAGTGGTAATGAAATAACGGATAAATCCAGCTATGCCCGCTGTTAAGCGGTTGAAGCGCCATAAAGTCCAGCGCCCGCCCGGTCGGCTGTACAAAAACATGAGCACACAAAAATTCCGGCATTCCCTCTGACAAAAGCGTCAGCGCCTGTTGATACAACCCGTGTTTGGTACACCAGTGAACTAAAGCCGGCAGACTTTCTGAACGAGACCCCAGCAATGCTGAAAATTCCTGCTCGAATCGCTCAGTCATCAACTGGTAAAGCAGGCTGCTCAAACTCTCATTGGCAGACCGCCCTTTGAGCTGCTTGACCTTCAGCTGCTTTGCTATCGCCTTTAAGTCCGCTTTGAGCATACCAACTTTACAAAGTGCCAAATCTTCAGAGAAGTTATTGATTTTGTTTAAGAGTTCAAGCACTGCTGGGTCTTTTTCGCCTGTAAAAAACAGATATTGCTGCAGCTTGGCAACCGATCCCGTACTAAAAAAAGAATCGACAGCTGTTATTAGATCATATAGGTTGTATAGCGCATTAGCATCGCGCACCACAGACTGGGTACCCTGCAATTCCGCATAAAGGACCTGCCTTGTATAGGCTCCGCGAACATCCTGCAAATAGCGTGCTACAGCAACCATAAGCATTGCTGTGTCACGCATACCGCCTGACAGATCAATATAAATAGAATCGTCTGCGCTAACATTTTCTATGATAGCTGAAATGGCGTTTGTTTGGTCTGCCTCACTCATACTGTCAGGCACAGGGATAACATTAAGTTCGGCCGTAATGCCCTGTTCTGCCAAAAAGCTGCGGAAGTATTCCAGTGTAGGGATCTTTGTTTGGCCATCTAAAGCATGAACTGTTGGTTTTGTTCGCACTGTATCAGAACACAGGGCAAGGATTTTGTCCGGTCGGCTGTCCGCCTGCTGCTGCAATCGTACTAATGCCGCCTCGTTGGTTTGCGTGCGCAAAAAGCGTCTGCCAGAGTCAACTGGTGCCGGTTGCGGAAAATACGCACTCATATAGAGCAAAACAACATTATTCGCCGTGGATCTCACCTATCTTTTCTTACTTACTCTTGTTCAGGCAATGATTCCTTTTCATTAGTTCCTCGAACTGTTCGCGGATCTTTTTGTTATGCTTTGAAATCGTGGTATTATCCTTACCTAAGTAATTTGCAACCGTCAAGTCGTTCTCCGGCCGACGATTGATCGGATCAACTAGGGGGTTAAGAGCTGCAGCCCGTATTTCCGAACTGTTATCAGGACCCATGCCCTGATAAAGCGGTTCACGAATTGTATAGCCAACATACCCTCTTGAAAGAAGCACATCCCAAAGAATGCCGTCTTTCTCCATTGGACGAATATCCGCACATCGTGCCTTGCGCTCCTGGATGTTTGGCTGTTCATCTGCTCGGATATACCCTAAAATTTGGGGTGACCAATAGTACATTGCTCTGGTACGATATTTTTCTTTTTCTTCAAGATTCATAATCATAACGGCTTCGTGCAGCAGAGGGAACGCCTGATCATTATCAAAAATTTCCTCTATGTCTTGTCCAGGATCGCCGATCTGGATTTTCCGTGTATCCTCGCCGTCCTCTTCGCCATCAAGCGAGATCAGTATATTCTTATTGCATAATGAATCATAGAGTAATTTTGTGCCGATTCCAGCCGCATGTGCTACGATTTTTAACAGCTCCTGGTCCTGCATAACCATATTTTCCTTAAGGTCATATTTGCTCATATAGTCCAGCGCTATCCGCACTTTACGTGCACTCTCACGGCTGATATGAAGAAGCTCTTGTTTTTCGCTGACAGCTTCTCCTGCCCGTGCACGCTGTAGAACGGTAATAAAATAACGGCAAAAACTGTCGTTTTCCTTTTCCGGATTTCGGACGTATGCAGCAGCTGCTTGAAAAAATGCCACACTTACAATGAAGGGATCTGTCTTCCCGCCAAGCATCATAACCTGTGCCCAAACAGTTTTGCACAGCTTTTCGTTTTCCGGCGAAAGTGTAGGGATTTCAACCACTTCGTCATCATTATCTCTCAACATTTTCTGTTTCATCGCCTTAAAAAAGGGGCGACGAATCTCAAGATCGATATCCCACAAAGGGGAACTATCGATTGCGAGCCTTAAGGCTTTACTTTCCTGTGCCACCACTATCCCTCCTTTACTGTTTTACTGATCGTTGTTGTTTACCCACAGCAGTTCTTGATACAGCATCTGCGCTGAAGCCCGATCATGAACGCCGCCTACCAAGCCCTGCAGGTGATACAGTGCCGTCATGTCATGCAGAATGGCACAATTGGTGGAAGTACCGTTAGAACGCTTCATTTCGCCATAAAATACGCCACCAACCTCGAGTTCTAGATGGGTAGCTTCACTGCAGGCCAGGGCAGCCAGCTCAACAATGGGGATCGTTTTTGTACCGTAGGTGATATCAACATAAGCGCGTGTTTTTTCCGGCATTGCGTCGCTTAGGTTCTGGCAAAGCCTCACCAATGTTTTGCCGTCTTGATCATCAGGCAGCGGCATTTCCTGGACTGATGCATCAGCATCGATACCAATGTTTTTGAGTTCTTCCTTAAACAGCTCAAAATTTCGCGCCGTGTCACCATTGACGGAACGGATGGCAAAGATCTTGAGTTCATCTTCGCTGGTAACAGTATTTTTGATGACCTGAATAATAGGGAACCGCGTCTGCAGGGTTTCTGCATTATCAGGTGACTGATACTGGTTAACGGCAAGATCGAACCGTCCCTGTAGCGGGATAGTTGTAACGTATGTTCTTATCATCGTGCATTTCTCCTTTCTGATATAGGGTTCATTTGGTGATGCATCTAGTATACTTTATGATACAGCTGATAACAATCCGCATTTTTAACAAACTTTTGGTGTTCTTTTTAACTGACCACCCCCACCCAAACACGAAGCAAATCTTGATTATAAACCAGGGTTTGTGAATTACTTCGCAAACAGATCAAATCATCAACAGAGAGGATTGGCTTTGTAACCAAGCTCCTGTTCTGACCAATCCGGAACCCTGTACCACCGTGGTGCCCCATCATACCGGTCCAGTGATTTTCTCTGTGCGTTGAAAAGTCAAAATTGTTGGTCACCTGCTCACTTTCAAATGTTGGCAAAACGCGAAGTAGCGTTTGTGAATCTCCGCCACCAATAGAGGAAATTACCAGGCATCGCATTGTCCTCAGAAGCGTTTCTTCGGTCAACAGGTTACCTGTGCCTGCATGCGAAACCGCACAACTCAAAGGGCTGCTTGAAATCAGCACATAGTTCCCTGCAGCATTCAGTTGGTCCAATAACGCCGCTGTAAGCGAAAGTCCCTGTCCTAAACACAAAAAAATCAGATGGCTTGTGAATCCGGAAATTTGTTCATAGTTGAGTTGAAGTTCTTCGCTGTCAAGTGTAATGCGGCCGTTCCCGGCCGGCAGATGTGACGGCATACTACTGTAACTCCATTGCACATCCATCCGGCAAAGCGGCGTGTCAGAAAAATCAGCAGCTGCGCCAATCATCACAAAGGGTAATCTGCTTTGCAGAGTCAGTGCTTCAATAATCGGGTATGTGCGGCCTAGTGGACCGCACACAAGCGTTCCGTGTGGAAAAATTTTTGTTTGATCAAGCAATTCTGCCGGCGAGACAATTCCCAGATCCACAATGCCCTTGCGGCTGGCATTCACGTTGTCAGCCTGAGTAGTAGGCAAAGCAAAAAAACGCATGCCGGTATTGGTGCGGAAAAATGATGCCATTCTGCATCCTCCTTTCTAAAAATCGTTAACATTCAGGGTCTCCAGCCATCATAGTAAAACGGCTCGCTGCAAACACCAGGTAAGCTCGTAAATGCTTGCCCTGGTTTCGTCAGCAGCTTGGAGAACACAGCATCCGAAACTACTTTTTCTTCTGCATTGGTTGAAACGGGTGTTCCGTTTTCACCCATGTGGCGGTATTGCACCTGCGCTGTACCGTAGCGATCTGAAAACACTTCGCGCGAGAGGGAATCCATTACGCGGAACGTAATGAGGTTGGGGAATAGGGACAACAGCGTCTTGGCCTCCGTAACTGTATAGTGGTGGGTCAGCAGCTGCGCGCTCTGAATCGCCGCTATCACGCGCACCCCGGCTTGGCCGTTGCCGGACGGATCGCGCCCGAATGAAAGCACATCCGGCAGGCAATCCAGCTGCGGTAGCAGCGAAAATTCATCCATGATGAACCACGTCTTATGGCGGAGTGCAGCGTCCAGGCTCTGCTGCATCATCAAGTCCAGAATCAACTTATAGAGCGGCAGTGCAGTCCGTGCTTTATCCGGCTCATACAGAAGAAAGACCCGCTTTCCCCCTTGCCGGATTGCTCCAATGCCAGAAAACGTACCATTATTGGTGGCAAAGCTTTCTATAAACACTTTGCTGATCATTGTGCGCAGTTCACTCAGCACGCCCTGCCCCTGGGTGGACCCATCCCCAATAAAATCGCGTACGCAGGCAAAATAGGCAGGGTACCTATCTGCTAAATCGATCCAGCCATCTTTGCCGTTAATCGGGGTATGGGTTAAAAAGTCGATAAGCTCCGCGTTGGAAATATGGATTTTTTTCTTCTGGCCAACCTCAAACATAAAGCGGGCAGACTGGTAGAAAAGCTCCTGTGCCGCATCGGGAAAGAACACCTGGGTGTTTTGTTTCCGCTGCTCAGCAAACAGGGACGAGCTTATTTCGCGCAGCATTAACATGGGGTTTGCCGCATGGTTGAGTTCTGCAAAAATATCCCATCGGCTGCCGGGGTCTGATGCAGAAACAGAGATGACCGGATCCCCCGGCCGGCGGTAACGCAGAACATCCGGCTTTGCAGCAAAAATCACAACCGCATCCCCAGCCTTGGCGGCATGCGCCAGTACCGGCTGCTGGATCTGGTCCAGCAAAGTTGATTTGCCACTGCCTACACTGCCCACCAGCATGGTGGGATATTGCCAGCAGCTGCGATCATCAAGGGTCAACCCGCTGCGCAGCCGCACCACCGGCTCTGCCCGCGTTACCGGGGCAGGCGGAATATCCCGGCGCAGTTCCGGGCCATCCAACAACAAACGTTTCATTGGCTGCTCCTTTCTTTGTGGTGTTTCTTACTTACACTTAAGAAAAGCCTTTGTCCCGCATGAAGTTGAATATTTGAGGGCAAAAACAAAAAATGATAAGAACAAGCAAAAGCTCCCTTTTGCTCCCGCACAGCTTTGTGCATGGAGAAAAAGGAAGCTTTTGTTTGTTAGGCCCCTTACGGGGGTGTACCGTAGCTATAACTTATGCTTGAAAGCAAGGGATGGTCTTCCGTCCCCTTACGGGGTATACCATGGCAAAAGGGAGCTATAGTAGAATCTTTGTCGGGATAGTCTTCCGTCCCCTTACGGGGTATACCGTCCTTGTCCTCCCGCTGGTGCTCGGTCACGGTTGGATAGTCTTCCGTCCCCTTACGGGGTATACCAGCAAAAACATCCAAAAAGTAACCGCAAAACACCCAGCCAACCAGACGTTTTCTACAAGTATAATTTTATTATATCATCCCCCCCTCCAAAAAGGAATCCCCTAAAGCAAATAAGAATCACTTTTTTGGTGCGAATCCAGCCATTGTCTCTCGCCCACAGCATGGTAAAACTGAGGCTTCGCACAAAAGCATTGCCCTTATTGCCATACTTTAAGCGAAAAGCCAGTTCCTAAAAGGAACTGGCTTTTTGCTGCCAAATTACTCCTGCAGTCCAACGCGCAGAAACTCGTCTGCCTGTGCCTGCCCTTCCGCGACCAGGTAGACAGCGCGATTGTTCGCTTCCTCCTGCATGTCCCGTACGCTTGTCACCTCATTTCCCAAGCCCACACAAGTAAGCCTTTCCGCATCAACCCCCGCGTCTACCAGAACCTGACGGACGGCCTGGGCCCTTAAAAGAGAAAGCCGCGCCGGGCCGTCCTGGGTGGGGTTATCGACCTTTGCCGTAGAGCCCGCAATGATGTAGTGAGCACTGCCTTCCTTCATTTGGGCGGCAACTTCAGCTATTGCGGAACGCGCCGTCTCCTCGTCCAGGAAATCGTCGCTATCAGGCTTAAATTCGACCTTTTTACTACTGAACTTGACAAAGTTCACCCCCTCTGCCGGAGTGACAGGCGTTACGCTGTGTCCATTCGTCAGTGCATTACCACTGACAATATCGGCGTGGAACGTAACCTCTGCCCCACTTCTTTCAAAGAAGCTCTGCCAGAAGCTCTGCAGCCACTTCACCTGCTTCTTGGATAGAGCCTGCTGGCTGCCCGCGACATCGCCAAGACCGAAAAAGTGAATCTTAATCCCCTGCAAATCCGGGATCAAGGCTTCGGCATCCAGCTGATCGATCAGGTCCGTGATATCAGAACTTACCAGGTCAAGCTCCTGCATTGGTAAGCTGTCCGCAGTGTTCACTCCACTGTGCCGGATCACAATCTGCTTGTCCTCCGCTGTGCCGGATGCAGCCAGCCGCGCCGCAAGGCTAAGCGCGGAGATCAGGTCGGTTTCCGGGGTGGAAGCTGCCGCACTTTTTAGCATTTCGGCAACTTCGGCACTCTTCTTTTTATCAGTTTTTTCCTGCTGGACGGAATTCGCTTTTTCTTCGTCAAAGCGCACAGGGCCAATGACCTGGGGATTGCCATCCGTGATGACCAACGAAGCGGAACCGCCTAACGTGGTGTTGACACAGCTCAGGAACTCCTCAACGTCCTCATCTTTATTAAGGGCAGGCATACCGTCACCCTGCGTCATCAGCAGTACCGTGTCCGTTGCGGTCGGCTGCTCTGTTTGGGAGGAAAACATACCGCAGCCGGTCAGCACAGCCGCTGTCAATGCACCGGCCAGCAGTGCCGCCATTTTACGGAAAAGCTTTTTCATAATCTTTTCATCCTTTCTTTCATCTCTCGTTTTTTAACCACTTACACTTATAAGAAGCCTATAAGAATCGGCGGAGTTGAAAAAACAAAGGGGAATTTTTTTAATAATAAAAAATCACTTACCAAATCCTAAAAAAATGTGATCCGCCAGGCCATAGGCAATCGCATCCTCTGCGCTCAGGTGATAATCTCTGTCGCAGTCTTCCGCAATTTTGTTAAAACTGATTCCGCAATTTTGGGCAAGGATGTTATAAAGCTGTCTATTGGTTTTTTCAATGTGGTGGGCAGTACGCAAAATATCGGCAGCCTGACCGGAAAAGCCGCCCAGCGCCTGGTGGATCATCATTCCGGCATTCGTCCCGATGAACCGTTTTCCCTTTGTACCGGAAGAAGCGATCACTGCCGCCATCGAAGCCGCGCTGCCCATCACAACGGTTTGGATATCACATCCACAGTTTTTCATCGTATCCAGAATGGCCAAACCTGCACTAACGGAACCGCCAGGGGACATGATCCAAAGGGTAATATCTTCATTGCTCACAGCAGCAAGATGGTTGATCTGGCAGCAGACTTCCGCTGCCAGGGCATCGCAAATCTCACCGGTAATATAAATTCTCCGGCGGGAAAATTCTTCCGACAGACAGTCGGAAGTCATATAACCGGCAGCAGTTACTGCTTTTGTAGTTGGCATAGGCATATGTATTCCTCCTTTTTAAAGCAATCATCCGGACGTTCCAAATAATTCGTCCCATTTACGGTTCCACTCTTTGGCATCCAGATCGAACGAATCGTCTGTTGACGAATGTTCGTGCTTGTGCTTACTGCTCTTTCTTCCTACATCGGTATTCTTTTCTCGTTCCGGGGCAAATGGAGCGCGTATCAGGTCATTGAGCACTTCCGATGCAAACTCGGCAACGGTGTAGGTTTTCGGTTCGGGTGGTTCTTGGCTCTGGCCCCGGATCGGATAATTGCCGACTGGATACGCCTCAATGCTTGGCAGCATGGTGCAGTACCGAATATTTTCAGAAAGGTTCATATAAATGGCTTCTTTATGGTCCCATGCTTTAACAAGGGTCATAAGTTCAGCCTGAGAGCATAAAGGCTTTTCTGATCCGTCGGGCGTAACACGGGTCGTGCCAAGTTTAGTTTCCAGCTCTTTCAACATTTCCAGTTCTGTAGAGCCAAGGTAAAGCATTGACCCACAGTTTGAAAGGATCATTTCCGGGTCCGGATATCTCTGCTTTAACAGCGCCAGACTTTGAATGCAAAGGTAATATCGGATATTCCGGCTTCTGTGCGTTGCCAAGGCTTTGGGCATGTTGGGAATGGGAAGCGAAGCAAACTCATCAAGAACAAAATTCATTCGGGTTCCCAGCTTTCCATCCTTGCTGTGGTACGCCTTATCAACCAAATAGCTCTGAATCTGCGAAATGATCATTGCCAGGATAGGCTCTGCCGTCGATGTCGTATCATCTGTTACCAAAAACAGTGCAGTTTTGGGGTTGGTAAGGTCGCCCAGCGTAAACGTGCTGTGGGAAAGCATTGCTGCAAGCTTCGGATTTTGATTGAACATTCCAAAAAAGCTTGATGCCGTGATTAGAATGCTCCGGAAAGTATTTTCCGGCGAAGAAAGGCACTGCCTAAGGGCCGCCTTTGCCGTATTGTCAGGCATCTTCTTTAAAAGATGTTCTTCTACAATTTGCGCTGAACTCCATACATTGAAATCGGACCAGTTAAGAACATTCACTTGCTTAATGTCCGGGAAAGCATCCAGCATTACCGCACCCGTTCCGTTAAGCCACAATGCTGCGGTATCAGGCCAAAAGTTATCTTTTGCACGCTGGCGCTGCTCTTCTGCCAGAGCATTAACAATGTCAGACAGTAAACTCAACCCTTTATTTTGGTCCCCGTTCCGATATACCTCTGCTGCATAACTCAGGATATTAAAGCAGTCCTTATCCATCAAGCGAAAATTCAGGCAGTAGACCCGATAGCCGCGGTGCTGCAACAGACCTGCTGTTCGATCATATAACTCTCCTTTGGGGTCCGTCACAATCAGATTTTCTCCAGCCTGCGCAAGCGAGACAATCAGGGGCATAAAACCGCAAATACTCTTTTTCATACCACTACAGGCAAGAACAGCGGTATGACCATCTGCAGCATCAACAAATGCTGTTTGTCCATCGGAGATAATGGGCATTCCCCCCAACTCAATCCCATCCGGCTTGGTAAAGTCCATCTTTGTCAGGCGCTGCCGCACAACAGTGGATGGTGTCCAATGTGTAGCAGGTGTCTCATATACGAAGCCCGCGTAAGCAGCTTCATACCGCTTTTCCTTCATAATAGTTCTCCTTATACGCATACGATTCCAAAATACTCATGAGCTTGTCATACTCATTTTGTGTGAGCATATAACGGATGACGAATTCATCATTCTTTGCCATAACTTTGGTAAGTGCCGCCAGCGTAATTTCGTTGGTGGAACAGCACATCATTTCGCTGACAAGCGCCGAAATAACGCTCTCGCTGAAATGCTCCGCAAGCAATTCTTGCAGCATTGCTTTCACAGGGATTGTGCATACAGCCCCCTGGTCCAGGCAAAGGTGGTTCACACGCTCTGTAAAAGAAAGCTCCACTGTCATTTCTTTGACGGAACAGGTAATGTGATCATGATAGAAAGTGGTCAAAAGCTTAGCAACAAGTTTGCGTGCAGCCGCTGATTGCTGACCATCTACAAGAAAAATATACTTCCAGCAATCGTTCCTATCAATTAAGTAAAAGAGCGCGATGTTGAAATACTCTTCATCCTGATGGTTCAGCCAGCTGCTCAGATCCATAATGATGTAACCACAAAATTCGCTGCGGCGGCCCGCAGCTTGTGCCGCAGTGCCTTGAAGGCGTTTTAGTTCTAAAAACTTGTTAAATGGTGCTGTATAACGCAGATCAAATGTAAAATAATCTTTAACCCCCTCGAACCGTTCCGGATGGCTAATTTTTATCGCAGAAATTGCGTTCTGCGCATACGCCCCGCAGCACATTGGGTTCCCTATTATAATGTGATTCATAGCGCTATGGACTAACAGAGACGTCTCTTTTTCCATCGCAGAACTGGATATTACGCTCTGCTGAACTGCGTCGTCAAAAAGATTTTTCATTGGCAGTGCCTTTCGCTTTATTGTGTCTTGCTTACGATAACATAAAGCCTCTGTCTATCGTACAAGTTGACATTTTCATCCCCCTAAAATATTTTTTCTTCGTTTTGCATGCCAAGAGATTACTGTGGACATTGCCTTATTTAGGTAACGGATGTTATCCATTAAAAAATAAATCCAACAATTCTCTGCTGGCTAATAAAGCTGTTCCTTCATAACGTGTTATTGCCGAAAGCATACAGTTCAAGACCGTTGGATTCCATTAAATAAAGCTGATAATAAATATTGATTCATCACGTATTGTATCAGGTCCAAGCACATTGACGATATATCGTTCTAAAAATATCTTTTCCAAAAAATGCAACTACTGAACTCTCCATGGGCTTTATCTTTTTGAAAGGTCGACAAAACGCCAACAACGAAAACGAATAAAAGGACGGTATCGTTCAAAAATATTTTTCCAGAAAAATGCAACTTCACAACCTGCCATAGGCTTTATTTCTTTGAAAGGCCGACAAAACACCAACAATGAAAACGAACAAAAGGACGGCGATGACAATGCTGATTTATCCCAAAAAGCAAGGGCGAACCAATGTCCCCGAGTGGAGAAAAGATAAGTTTCTTCGTCTTCGGGGATTTACAGATGCGCTGCTTCGAAAAACTGACTTTGTAGTCACAGAGTCGGGTACCCAGTTGACTGGCGCATATTACGTCCGCGTTCAGCGCGAGCTGCAGGTGGTCGAAGATGCCAAAGTGGCAGAGCTGCTGGATACACTTTCCCCGCTGCTTTCTGCTTGGCGGAAGGCAGGGCGGGAAGCCGCAAACTGCCCGGCAGAAAGCAGCGGCAGGGTAGGCAGTACCGGCGAAGCCCGCGCCAGACAAGCAGCCCAAGCACGGCGGAATAAAGCCGCACAGGCTGCGGCTGAACAAGCACAGTTAGCAGCGGATATTTTATCTACCTTGACAAAAGGTGAGTTCGTAATCCGTGAAATATATGCTAATGCAAACGCGAGTTTGGTAACGTATAGCAAGGCTGCAAAGTTCAAGGTCATCCGCGAAGAAATCCCATGCTTCAACGCATCTTTTTCAGCGGAAAGTGCGGCTAAACAGTTGGGTCTAAAAGAAGGAGGAACTGAATAATGGAATGGAAAAAAATACGCCATCCAGCTGCCGCTCCAAAACCGGAAGGGAGCGAAGCACAAGAGACCGATTGGGCTCATCACATAATTATCCAGCACCAATTATACGCCCACCCGGATGCCTTCACAGGCGTCGGAGAATACCCCGACTACACCGAACCATTCAGCGACATTCTCGCCAAAGCCGAAGGGGCAGTTCAACGGCTTGATCTCCCCGAAAATGCCGTCCAGTTTTTGGATGAGTTGGTAAGGCTAAAGGCTTACCAAGTTGCCGTTTCATCTCTTCTGGAAACGCGGCTTTATCATCACCGCAGCGCTCTCAGCATTCGCTCGGATCGAGTTTTTCAGCTTGACAATCTCCGGTCCAGCCTACAATTGATCGATCTGGAATTGGAAGAGGTTAATAAAAAAATCGCTTTCCTTGACAGCAATTAACCCAACGTGATTCAATGAAGGAGGCATATTCCATGTATTTTGGGTCTTTCGTTAACGTTACGCAGACCCTGCGTGACATCCATAAAGGGTACGCCGCTGAAAAAGATTCCCCGCGCATTAGTAAGGCCATTGTCTTTCTCATGGTCGCTGCATTCACAGTGGTGGATTTCATCACTATCCGATATTTCATGCTCTCGCTCTTCAATGAAAAAGATCAAACCGCGTCCATGCTAGCTTTCGTGCTCGCATTGATTTTGGATGCCTGCCCTTCCCTTGCAGGTTTACTTTTGAGCCGAGATAGCCTGCGCGTCGATAAAAAAGCAACAATGCGGCGCATTGTTATGCTGCTTGCCGCTGCAGTGGGGGCTTATCTCCTGTTTTGCGGTTTCTCTGCCGCCGCGATCACACTGCCGACAATAAATAGTGATTCCGATGAGAACCCGACCGCGTATAAAATAGCACAGACCATCCGTGTATTGATGCCACTAGTTACAAGCATTGGCAGCTTTGGCATAAGTTGGAAAACCGATCATCAGGCTCAGTTGGAAGAGCTTAAATCGACAAGACGAAATCTTCAAGATCTGCGATTAGAAGTAGAAAATTCCATCCGTTCTGGCGAGAGAGCCCTGGAAGTTTACGATCCTGATAGTATGGATTATCAGTTTGCCTGTACCCGGCTTCATACCCTGCACCTTGCCGCAAAGGAGTCACGCATCGCGGTCCGCATGAAGCTCGTTGAAGCTCTTGGTTCGGTTGAGAGTGCAGAGACTCTATTGCAAGAAGCAGGCATTACTTCTGATATTATCGATGAGGAAGCGATCAAAAGTCAGCTTATGCCACCGACCATTCCATCTGCGGCTGTGCTTCATTCTTATGATGCCTCCCAGACAGCGGGAGCGGACCGTCTTTCAATAGCTTCCTAAATCCGAATTTTCCCCCCTTCTTTTCGATACACTGCTTTTAAGCACGTCGAAAAAAAGGGGGGTTATGTTTTACAAGATTGATTTGCAAGTAGATATCCCGTTTGGGCTTTCTACCTTTTAGCATTCTACTGGCAGCACAAGCTCGCTCACGTCTTTCTACAAGAAGAGCTTCTTTTCCTTCTTCCGGATAGATGCTCTCCCATCTTGCTACCTGCGTCTCACTTTGTATACTGAAACGCCTTGCTTCTTCTGGGCAACTTAAATGTTCTGCATACATTGTATCAACTACTTTAACTTTGAATTGTCCACTATATATTTTGTTTGGTACTCCTTTTGGCATACAAAAAGCCTCCTGCCTCCTATACAGTATGCAATGCTGTATAATAAATAGATGCATTTCAACACTAGCGATAGCATAATTTTATTCAGTTTTTATTCAGTATTTCACAAGAGACAAAAAGAAGCGGCAAAAGTTACGACAAGTCATGATAAGCAAAACCGCAAAATACAACACAATATCGAAAATTTTATAAGATACAGCGAGCAACAAAACCCGTTGGAGCGCTCTCATAACCCGGAGGTCGCAGGTTCAAGTCCTGTCCCCGCAACCAACAAAGAACGGTAAGACGTCAAGTTTTACCGTTCTTTTCTTTTGTTTTGGAATACAGTCTTAAAAATCTTAGATTTTGACCCCAAAATGACCCCAAAACGATTTTTTCTTTTTCACCGTTCATTTCTATTTGGTGGAAAATCGTAACGGACAATATAACGGACAACAGCCCCGGCCATCTGGCCAGGGCTGTTTCTGTTTGTTCAGGCTGTCTTCAGGAGAATCAGCACGCTGTTCTCCTGCACCACGATGTCTTCCTGCCGGGTGGGGATCGGCGGGTATTTGAACTGGCTCAGCGCCTTTTGGATTTGCTTTTTCGCTTCCATCAGGGCTGTTTCCATTGTGCCGGCTTGAATCTGTATTTTCGGGAAGTCCGGCGCAAAGGCTTTGCATCCCTCTTCTGTGACGGTGAACAGCACCGGGTAAGGCTGTTGCTCTACCGAGATCTCCAGGCTTATCCCGAACAGGTCATCCATTTTATCCATCTCGTTTCGCTTGTGCTCATCCATGCTGTGCACATAAGTATCCATCGTGAATGATACGGAGTAATGCCCCAGGATGGCGGACAGGGTTTTGTAGTCCATTCCCCTTTCCAGGGCTCTGGTTGCAAAGGTATGACGCAACGCCTGGAACGTAAAGTGACCTATACCTGCATCCTGCAGCATCCGGTTGTAATAGTCTTTGAATGTGCGTTGCTCAAAATACATGCCTAGTTCATTGGTAACCACAAAGCCCGTGTCCTGGTATGCTGCGCCGGCCGCGTTTTGATCGGCCAGCTGAATGCTGCGCCACCTTTTGAGATCCTCGATGACGCTTCGGGTCAAAGGAATCGTCCGGCGGGCATTTTGGGTTTTGGGGGTGTCAAACACAATCTCGGTTGAGTGCTTCCCCTCGTCCTGCTCATAACGTGCCAACCGGTTGATCGTGCGCTTTACTGTCAGTTGGGTGCCGACCAGGTCGATATCTTCCCATCTGAGCGCCAGCAGTTCGCCCATCCGAAGTCCCGTGCTGAGATCCAGCCGTACGAACACACCATAACGGTGGCGATAGCTGATCTGCACCAGTGCACGCTGTTGTTCATTGGTGAGAGCCGCTATTTCCGGCTTTTCTCCCGATGGCAAGGTAACCGCATCACAGGGATTGGTTACGATCAGCCGTTCCTTTACTGCTTGCTGCAGACATTTGTGCAGCGCCATGTGGTAGTTGCGAAGCGTTTTAGCCGACAGTCCCTCTTCCCGATATTTGTAATTGTAGAACTCCTGCAGGATGCGGCCTTCCAGTTTTTTCAGGCGTATTTTGTACAACACACAAAAATGTTTATTCCCGTACCCGCGATAACTCATGTAAGTGGACTGTTTGACCTTGTCTTTCATATATGTGACCAGCCAATATTCGTACCACTCTCCCAGGGTCACAGACATCGGGTCGCGCCAACCATTCACACGGATATCATGCGCCTGCTCCTGAAGGATCGCAATAGCCTCTTGTTTCGTGTTGCAGCAGGTAGAAGTCCGCTTTGGTTTGCCGGTTTTATAGTCGATGCCGGCCGATAGGCGTACCTCCCATCGCCCGTCCGTACGTTGGCGAATATTGCCTTCATTGTGACCGCGATGCATCGGCTTTTTCGTTTTGCCTTCCATTTTTCAACGCTCCTTCTTATTTTTTTGCAACACAAACAATACTCGAAAGCCGAGCAGAAAGCTATATCAAATACCAACAATCTTCGGGTTCTGGTTTGGGGTATTTTCTAGGGACTGCAGTTCCATCCAATCAAAAAGTCTGTCCCTGGGGATTCGCAGCATGCCCCCTACACGAATCACGGGGAATCCGGGTGTATGCAGTAACCGATATGATGCGCTCCGTGAAATTCCGAACAAGGCTTGTAAATCCGACGCTTTCATAACTACGGGCAATTCTGTAATCGAGTAATAGCGCGTCTTTAAATTTATGCTGTCGGGCAAGACCGTTCATCCGCCTTTCTCATGGTATGCTTGACCAGCACTGTATCCAGACCATACAGGTAGAGCTGATACCGCAGATTTTCTTCTGTTGTAATCAAAGCCACATTGTGCTTTTGCAAAGTTGCCAAGATCTTGATCAGTTTTTTCCTTGTGCGCCCCAAGCTCGAGATCCAAGTTACGGCCACCGCATCGACCTCTCCTCGTCGCACTACATGCAACATGGCCGATAGCGAACGCTGTGAACAAGTATCATCTGTAAAAGACCTGTATGGCACAACACACAGTGTTTCTTATAAATTTGATCCCTGGCAGGAAGCCTGGGCCAAATTCAAGCTCGATGGAAAGTATGATACGTTTGAAGCAAACATCGTAACCTCTGACGACACGAACCGTGACGCCAACATGAGCATTGAAATCTATGTAGACGATGTCTTGGTCGGACGAGTTGACGATATCGTTCGTGATGAAAATGTTCGTCCTATCAGTGTAAGTGTCAACGGTGGCAAAGTTTTGATGATCAAAGCAGTAAACACGAATTCTGCAGGCAACAGTTATTGCTACGTTTCCGACACAAACTTGGCTTTGCTGCAATGATGTCTTCTATATAGGTATATCAATCATAATTGCGCATCCATACCGGGTGCCATGAGTTCACCGCTTCCCTGAATCAAACCACCCAGCAGTTTACCCCAAAGGATTGCGGTATCTTCTCCTGAGAGCAATGTCAGGTATTCATTCTGCCTGTCTGTAAAGTGATAGGTTTCCCGCATTTCTTCCGGTGTATGGTGGGTCAGTTCAATGATCAGAACGGTTTCGGTGATGGTTGTGGTTTCTGTCTCACCTTCCTCATTTGTTTGTTCCTCCTCTTGGAGTTGGCTTTCGGTGCGCCAATCCAGCTCGTTCATATCCCAAAGAACGGTGCGCAGCCGATCTACATTGTCCTCGTTCAAATAGGCAACAGTAGTACCGTTGGCATCACCCGCCGTTTGAGAAGCAAAGACCGCCAGGACATCCTGCCACACAATGGCATAGCTACCATCGTTGGACTCGATTTCCTGGCGGTCACATTCTACGCTGTTTTCGATTTCTTCCAACCGGTCCCGATATTCTTCGGTAAGCAGTTCTACGGCCTCTTGCACACTGATAGCATTCTCATCAGGGGACTCTGCTGCGAAAAAGATGCCATAAGCGGACCCAGCTACTAAGGCTATCAAACACATCAGCAGGATGATAAACACGGATACCCAGCCACCAGCAATCAGTGCAGCCGCAAGGCTCTGCATGGCAGTCATCCAATGTCGAATCGCCGAGCGTATGACAGCAATCCCTTTCTTGGCTGCTTCTGCGCTTTTCCCAGCGGCTTGCTTGGCCCGGTAGATCATTCTTTGTGTACGTTGTGTTACTTGACCTGCCTTTTTTCCCTTGCGGGCAGTATTGGCTGCAGTGCGGAGTTGTTTTTGATCTATATCAACGCCACGTATTTCCCGAGCTACTTTTTTGACCTGTTGCTCTATTTGTTTCTGAACAGTGCACCGTTGCTGCTCTTGCTTTGAGGTGCCTTGCGGATTGGTTTTTGAGGGCTCTCGAACTACTGTTTTCTTCTCTCTCGGTTCCAGAGTATTCCTATACAGGGAACCTTCCTGATGGGGTTTATGCAGTTCCCTTTTGCGGGCGATCCTGTCTTTGTAAGCGGCACCTGCCTTTTGCAGCGTTAAAAGAGTAGCATCTTCCAAACAATTTTCTACTTGTTGAACACTATCTTCTTCCATCTCCTGTGCGTAAGCGTAGTTGCTATCGGGATTTGTGCGTTTTGCCGGAATCAGGTTTTCTTTGCTTTTCACCCAAGCCTCCCGTGCAATCGTTTTCGGCAATCGGGATCCTGTCTGTATTCTTTCTGCCTAGCCCCATGGTTTTTGCCTAGGTTCCTTATGTCTATTGTCCATGTTTGACGGTAGCTTTTTATCACAAGATTCACCTTGCTTTTCCGTCTTCAAACAACAATGTAATGAATTGCTGGCTCTTATAGAGAAAAAATCTACCAATAAAGACGACCTTCAACTCGATAATATCCTTAAGGAAAAGTTACACTGGGGGCATAAACTCTACAAATACGTTTTCGAAAGGAGGGATGCTTTTCTATCTGAAAGAGCTTTCCTTTCAAAATTCAATATTGATATTATCGTTGACAAACTCAAAAACTCGCCTCCTGATGATTGGCAAGATTTCAGGCATTGCCTCAGTGCCGTTTATGGTTTTTCAAATCTAAGGGATTACTATTCCAATGATTTAAAAAATGCAATAGCTTTAAAGAAGAAATTGGATGTCCTTGTCCTCCCCACTAAAATTCTCAATAATTTGCACAAAAAATGGTTGATTGCGGATCTCCAAGAAATAATCAACAAACTTACTCCCCAGAGTCCCAACAATAAAGAAACGGCAAATAATGGGGGTTCAGATACTACCAATTCTCAACATGTATAACACCCGATTTTTTCAACGTGCACTTTCCCTTCTGGTTTTTCTCAGAATTTTCCGTTTAGGTTGCGGTACTTTTTCCGGCAGACACGGATGGCTAATATTGCGGTAGTCCATGTTGAAGAAGATACCTCGCAGCTTGCCCGAGAAGTGGTTTGCCTTGGCGATCTTTTCCGGTGTTCCACGGCTCTCAATGTAATCGTTGGGGTCGCCATACAGGCGGGTCACCATCTCATTCTTTTCCGGGTCATAGGACATAAAGCGTAGATCAAAGCACACCGTCGACAGCTGCATCCCCACAAAGGACGCGAAGTGCTGTTGACGGTTTTCTTGCTCCGTCAGCGGAGGATGTGCTTCTGCCGAAGGCTGCAGCTGGAGCGTGGTGGTACAGACGTTGGTCCAGAACTCCACCGACAGATCAGCCGACAGGTTCAGGTTGGTGTGGTCGGGGACATAGGCCATATAGTAGCGCTCGGCGTCCGGCTCTTTCCCCACCAGAATGCCGTCTTTGCTGATTTCGCTCACCACCAGTAGGCAGTTCCAGGCTTTCTTCTTCACGTCAAATCCCATGTACCGTTGTTTGGCGCGGATGACAACAGGCGGTCTGCGAAAGCCATCATTCAGAAAAAACTGGTAGTCGGCATCGCTGAGCACCAGTGCCCGCTGCACGGAAAACCGCTGCGGCTTACTCATGAACAGCGAAATATTCTGAAGTTCAGTAACATCCAGTACACCAGATACAAAATTGGCGGTTTCCTGATATTTTTTTACCATTGTTTTTTCATCTCCTTCCAGATTTCCCGGGAGATTTGAATCATTTTGTTAACACTCTCCTGACCGGCCACACCCGTACTGTTTGCCCGATGGGCCAACCATGGTTAAGCAATTTGATGTCGTTTTCTTCACCTGATATAATTATTTCAGCATCCTAGGTTATGGAAAAGGTCTAAAGACAGAAAAAGAATTCAGGATATAGGAGGTCAAAATCAAAATGCTTTTAAATGGAATGTTCGCTTTCAGAAAAACAATTGTACAAATAAAAAGGAATCCCGATACAAGCACGGAATCCATTGCAGACCAGCAACCTTCTACGTATCCTCAGCACTTATACAAATATGTTTCACTTACGACCGCTGTTCAAATTTCTCGTCTATTTGATATTCTTATGTCTCATAGACTGTATTTCCCTAGATATACTGAGCTAAATGATCCCTTGGAAGGAGCTGCAATTGATATTCCCGTAGGTGGATATGCGGGAAGTTCTATATACAAGCAAGAAGATAGAGAAGACCCCTTCATTGGAGGACTCAAGGCCCAGTATAGGATTCTTTCGCTTTCTGATGATCCATGCTCTCCCCAACTATGGGCGCATTATGCAGGGAATTATACCGGCGCATGCTTATGCTTTAGGACAGATGGGAAATTTAGTTCCGCAAAAAAGGTCCAGTATTTCCAAAGGAAACCCAAACCGAAAACCGAGACAATGGAAAATCAGCTTGAACCCTCAGTAGAAGATTGTAAGAAAATGGTGTATTCCAATTGGTTTTTAAAACAAAAAGGCTGGGAATATGAAAGAGAGTGGCGAATTGTAGAAGAATCAACATCAAATTATTTCGACTATAATCCTGGCGAGTTGGTTGGAATTATACTCGGAACCAATTTGGATTCTCATATCGGCGATGCTATTAAGCATTGTGTGCCTTCGTCTGTTCGGATACTCAAAGCTTGGCCTGGACAACGCACTTTTGAAATATTAATTACAGATGGTGAGTATCAGAAATTAGGCGATGGGTCTCCAATACCTAAAATCACAGATATAGATTCCTTTTTGTCCAGCAACGTATAAGTCATTTGGCCATTATATTTATATATCTTTTACCAATTTATCTTGACAGCATTGTAGACCTTTCGTGTTAGCTCTATCATTTTTTCCATGCTTTTTTGCTCTGCTCTTCCAGTAGAATTAGCCTGATGAGCAAGTTGGTTTGCATTATTACAAAGTCCGGACACTTTTCGCAGCAGGTCCTCATGATGGGTACAAGGACGCGGACGAATGGTTTCACCCATAATCAGCGCCCGCAGGAGTTTTTCACGAGATAACCCGCTTTGCGCTGCCAGCCGGTTCAGATGCTGCAGTTCCTTCTCGGTCAGCCGAAGGGAAATAACACGGCGGCGCTTCCGTCCGGTCACCGGACGGCATCCGGATGCCCGATGTGAATTTCCGGGTTGTGGCACGACTCAAGGGTCACCTGCTTCTTCGGCACCCCCGTAAGATCCAGAAGTGTCTTGTCCGGCAGATAGGCGCCGAATATCTGCGCGGCCACCCTGGTCAGGAGAATTGCTTCTTTTTCGGATACTGCAGTAACCAGAGAACAATGGAAGGCCCCGTACACCGTATCGTACCCTTCCTTGGGAATGTCGGTTTCAAAGGCATACCGCTGACCCAGGGCGCTGCAGAACTACCGGTAGCCTCGGCGAACCAAGCAGCAACAGCTGTAAATTCTTGCAACCAAATAGCAATTTTACATCCGTCAATAATTCTAATATCTTTCCATGGGTATTTTTTTCGACTTTCATTGCGCAATTCTTCTATAGATTTTTTATGATTCCAAATTTTAAGAGTTACAAATATAAAGGTTGCTTCTGTTACATTAACGCCAAGAGGATTGTTTGTTCTTTTCTGAATATCAGACTCAAATTTTGAAAGTGAGTCATCATTCGTACCGCACTCCCATACAGATTTTCCCTTCGGGAAGTAACTCGTTTTTTCATCTGAAACCAAAACACCATCATAGCCACTATACTGTATTCCTTTTTCTATAGGAAAATCATAGTCTGCAATTTGAGAGGATGTGCGCAAAATCAGCCTCAAAACCAACTCTGGTAAAAGCTCTTGTGCTTTTCTAGGATTTTCTCTTGCCCAAGAATCCAGTACTGATGCGCTTAACATATTGTTCATAGCATTACCTCTCATAACTCTGAACATTCTACTCAAACAACAATGGTTTCATTTTCTTTAGGATATCAGCTTATTCATGCGTTGTCAAAACAAAATCAATTATCATTTCTTCTATCGGTAAGTCTACATCATCTATAAATAAAATTTGTATAGAAAATGAAACGCCACAGCCTATAATCGGGTATTAGCCTTAGATATACCTCTTCATAAATAGAGTAGGCGCCCCCCCTTTTAAAGAGCCGACCTCCCACTCCACTGTGCGTACCAATCAGTACACAGCCATTCTGCCGTATACATACAAGTACTCGTAGTAGTTCACAATGCCAAAGTACCTTGCATCAAAGCTTTCGTTTGCAATTAAACTTTTCAGAATCAATCTTGCGGTTATATGCCAGTAATCCCATCTGAAATTTCCCCATTACCAACCGGAATTCACAGCTTTCTTATCCGCTGTTTCCAAATGTACATTCAAAATCTGCGCCGAAGTCATTCAGCGTAGGTCCTCATCGTCCGTTTCCTATCAGCTACGCAGAAGTGCCAATCTAGCCGCGGATACTTGCCGTCTGTAAAATTGTCTCAAGCAGAAGCAACACCTTTCCTCCCATGTAACAGCCACATTCACCACGCGGGATTCGAACATTACCAGACTTTGTGTCGCACAGCACACTCATCAGTCCCTATACGGCCTACTATATGATTTCTATTCGGCGGTACAGGAGCTTGTCCTCCAGCATTTTTTAGCTAACATCCGGCTTCCTTCAGATTCCAACTTCCAACTCATGAGGGACACCCTCGCCTTCAACGATTACTACTGCCAAGCACGTAGTAAGCTTTCACCACCCAGTTGTTGCCCATGCTGGGCGAACCACAAAAAGAGCCGTTTTTTTAAGAACGCCAGATATCGGGCTTCAAAGAGCAATTCAAATATCTAAATACTAATTAACAAACAAAATTCCGTGATTTTGCCCAAAGTTGTTGACACATCCGTCCATCTATTGTATAATATATTGCGTTATAGTTTCTTTCGAAGTGCATATACTGTGATAATGATGAAGGCGATGGGGGGGGTGCATAGTGGCGGTACAGCTAATTCGGACCATCCAAATTGTGCACCCCTTCGAAAGTGCTTCAGAGGCGGAATTTTTAAAGGAGTTTTTCCGCTTTCTGGGATGTTTGGTTTATGATCGTCCCTCACCAGAGGCGTGGAACGTGGAATCGCTTTCACAGAGTGACGCCGTTATATTCTTGAATTACCCGATGGAAAGTCAATATGGCTTTTCCAGTGGGTCAATTTGTGTTTATCTGAGCTTCGATTTTTCTGCTCAAAATTCAGAAGTCTACGTTTGGAAAACGCTTGAGGGGACCACGCTTGTGTCAAATGAGACACACAGTAAAGCTACGTTGGAATCTCAGATTTTGGAGCACTTGATTTCCAAAATTTGGAAGGATTTTGTACTGGATGCCAAATGCATCCAAAAAGTACGTGAATTGTACCTTGCCAACAACCTGTATCCCCTTCTTCAATACAAGCGAGCTTTCCGTGTCCTTCGGATGGGGGAGGCCATCGATGCGAATATCGGCATCAGCAAAATTACGCCGGAACATGTAATCGTGGAAATGCTTCGGGCGTTTTGGTATGTATATGCTGTGTTGCGCAATAAGCAGCACCTTTCTGCTCAAGAGACACTTCCAGAGGGAAACAACGAAGATGGACGCAGCGTTTACGGAGTTTATGCCTGTGTGAACGCTGGAAGATGTCTGCGTCAGGTTTGTCTCGCTTTGCGCTATCTCCCAGATGACAATTTGGATTGTATCGCTGCAGTTGAAAAGGAAGGACTTTCGCCAGAAGAAGTTCGGTTTACCGTTTGCAGTGCGCAGACACTGATCGAACAGCTCAAAATTCTGTTGGCTAAAGATAAATCTTTTTTGGCCGCTTATCTGCTGGCAGCTTCCATCAGCAAAACGTCTCGAGATTTAGAGTTTGCTGCACGTGAGTATTACTCATATATTCTGGCGCAGACGCATCCCAGCGACATTTATTACGCTTTTATTCAATACGAACTCGGCAACTATTACGAAAAAATCGGTGGCAATATTAGCGCAGCAGTGCAGTATTTCAAGCAGGCATTAGATCAGGACGACAATTGCTACCAAGCACAGTATAAAGTTTCCTGCTATGATGCTCGAGCTGGCCGTTATCAAGAGGCTGAGATTGGTTTTATGCGTGTGACCGAGATTCTTTTTTGTGGAAGGGATTCCGATACTACCGCAAACTGGGAACAACTATCTTTGAAGCGGACCCAATACGCTTTTAAGTCTTATATCTGGCTGGCCAAAATCGCATATAACTATTATCGAAGTACTGCTATGGTTACAGAGTGGGTCAGCAAAGCCTTTCAGGCAGCCAAAATGTATCAGGCCTCTTGGCTGCTTAGGCGCTCCATTGACTTTGCCGGCGAACCGGATCAGGAAGAAAGCAGTGCTCAAAAGCCTCAGGAGGCGACACTTAAATCGGGTACAATGGAGTGGGCAACACTGCAGGGCTATCACCGACATAGTGAACCTATGCACGTTTTGTGGTTAGTTCTGTATTCTTGGGTAGATGGTGTTATTCAGGATGAGTATCTGCAAACTCTTGTAAAACGCGAGTTAAAAGCGTTCGAAACTTCAGTGGGCGAATAAAATAGAATGATAAGGCACTGATTTAAATCGATTTAATGATCGATTCCAAATCAGTGCCCTTTTTTGCAAAAGAAAGGATGGAAACACATGGAAATGATGGAGTCACGGATTGCCAACCTTGAGAATTTGCGAAAAGCTGGCACTATCGTATTAAGCGTAAAAGATTCCCAAAAAGACATTTTCAATAAAGAATACCGCCAGGCATTGATCGCTATCAATCATATTGTGGAGGAAAGCCAATCCGATGTCATGCGACACACGCCCAAACAAAAAAACGGCTGGCTTGACCCATGTGAAGACCCTTGTTTTGAACCATCGGCCTATCAGGATATAGCGTTACATCGTACTCACACGATGGTTTCTTTCATAGGCAGCCGCGGTACTGGGAAAACATCAGCAATGTTGACGGTGCTTCGCCAGCTGCAAACCTTGCAGTGCAGCAAGGAGTCAGGGGCTTCGCTCCAACCTCTTGCCTCCAAATCCTTTATCTGCTTGGAACCGATTGATGCTGGTATCCTGCAGAGCGGAGAGGACATTATCGCAATCGTGTTGGCCAGAATGTTCAATTATCTGCAGCAAAGTACGAATGGAAACAATCTCCACGCCCGGTACCAAGAGGAACTTCGCGGCTTGTACCGCGAGTTTGACAAGCTCTACCAGAATCTTTGTCGCCTGCGAAAGGGCGGTGGCCATTTCATGGAGGGAGAATCTGCCCTGCGGGAACTGCAAACCCTTGCCAGTAGCCATTCCACGGCCCGAGAATTCAAAAATCTTGTCAGCCATCTATTGACATATATCAAAACTCTGAATGGTTGTGAAAAAGATCAATACTTGATCGTAGCATTGGATGACATCGATATGTACGGGGAGGATACGTCCCAAAACTGCTATACTTTGCTGGAAGAAATTTTCGATTATCTCAGTTTTCCGGGAATTATTGTCTTGACAACGTACAATGAAAATCTTTTGAAGCGAAATTGCAGCAACCATCTACGGGGAAAATTTTTTGAAGGCAAGAAAAGCAGCGACTGCACTCCCCCAGAGCAAAAGGAAGTCAAAACGCTGGTGCAGCAATTTCTGGAGAAACTGGTTCTCGAAGAATATCGAATTTACATGCCAATCTTGGCTCGGGTGGATGTATCCAACCAGACAGGGATGAGTGTGCGATTTGACAAAACCAAAGAACCCGAACTCTACACCATGTTCAAAGACTGCACGGTGCAGGAAAGCGAAATCATCGTCCCTGTGAAGAAATTTTTACTGCGAATAATCGCTGATCGAACCAATGTGTACTTTGATTCACGTGGCCAAAAGCGGCATTTCTTTGAACCTTACAATATGCGTGAGCTGAGCGTATTTTGGCGTATGTTAGAAGCGCTGGAGGACCCCACTGATAAAGATAGTGCGGGTCGCGAAAAGGCCTATGCAAATAACCGCAGTAAGCTGTTCAGCTATACGATAAATCCATTTGCCAGTGAAAAGTTGGACGAAGGGGAAAGTGAATATCTATATAGATTGTCCCAGCAACCTTTGGAGCGACAGAAACGGGAACTGATTGATGACATTAAACGTCGTTGCAATAACCCGGAAAATAGCAAAGAGGCTCAGACCTTTCTGCAAGGTCGGTGGCAGCATAACTATGGGGAATTGTTACATTGTTTGTATTATGCTACCCGTTTGCAGGAGAACGGTATGAGTAAGGAGTTGATCTATTGCATTTTGAGCAGTTATTCTTTCATCTTGAACCAATTGTATTATTCTCCTGATTTCAAAACAGGTGGTGAAAGTCGGGCAAAGTTTTCTCAGTTTATAGGCTCTTCCATTGCAGGAGTATGGACCAATAACATGCTTCCGAAGTTTCATATGAACGTAGAACTTGTTAAAAATGACTATGAAACTGAAAGTATTGGTTCAGACTCGATAGGTGATATAAACCTTGCCGCATGGGCTTTCTTTAATTTTGAAATTGACTCAGAAATTGCATATAGACTATTCGCTTATTCGCCGGATGAGAAGAAGAACGTTTCTTTGGCAGAGAATCATAATGTAAGAGACTTTTTACAAGCATTTGAGCTATTAGGCATGTTCTTTTCCAATATGCCAAAGGGTGGATTCAAGTTCACAGTGAAGGAAACACCGCCAGAGGAAGAGAAAAGTGTGACTGAATGGGAAAAGGAAAAACGGTTTGTTCTTAAATCAGAACAATCTCAGGAGATACACTTCAATGCATTGAATTTTGCCATAAACTGTATTGATGTGAAATCGTATTTTGATTGTGCCTCAGAAATGCTTACCGAAATAGTCAAACAAATTATAATCGCTTTTGGATTGTCAAGTTATTATACTGTTTCCTCAAATAAGCAACAGGCTTCTCATACGGAACCATCGGCTGAAAAGGCAATGGGTAAGAAACTGTACAGCACTCGTTCAGCGCTTGATCTGATGTCTAAAGCACAATGTGAAAAGACAATGCGTGAGGAAGCTGACAAAATTGCAGAAAAAGTAATGTCAGCTTTCCAGCAATATTCATTGCGCAATGAATTTGAAATCTGGGCCGAAGAAGGTTCTTTGCCTTTGCCACTGCAAAACTTTGATATGATTTACAATATGATCAAGCGTTTGGCTAACACCAATTACTACGGGAACAACTTTCCTGAAATTGTCGGGGAAAACGAAGTCTTTGAAGCATTTCAGCAACTGTATCAGTCTATTGGCAGTCAATTAGCAGATCAAGATAAATTTTACAATGAGGAGAATACCCACTCCACCGTTACATTTGAAGCAATTTATAAAAATTGTCCATTCTATAAGCATTTTGTGGAACGTCCTTCGCCACAGATGAAAAAAATATTCATTGAACTCGTCAAAGCGATGACTCGTGGGCAGAATAAAGCCAACGCCGCTAAAATGTAAAATGATTGTTTATATGAGGGTACCACCATGCTTGATAGAGCGGAAATCAATGCAGAATTATTGACGGAACTGACGAAGCTGTTGCTGTGCGATGTCAAAGCTGAGGACATCCTTAGCGGCAAGCTTTGGTTTAGCCGAATTCCTTGCCAAACTTTGGCCAATTACATGATGAACAGCGAGAAGTTTAATCATCACTATTCTGCAACAGAATGTCTCAATTTGGCAAAGGCGGTCAGTGACTATATCTGCGATAAAGCGGAGGAACATCTGCGTGATTCGGCACGGGGCCATATTCATGTATTTGATCTGTTGACAGAGCTCCTTTATCTTGTTCTCACTGAAGAAAACAGTGTTGTCTGTACCCGGTATCAGGAACTGTTACACTGGAGAAACCTGACCCGGAGCGTTGGTGAGGAGCTCCCAATCAGTATCATGTATGCCCTACAGGATATGGCCTGTGGTACAACAAACAGAACAAACTTTAGCTGGAGCTATCTGGCAGGACACAACAATAAGCAGCTCAATCGCCTGATGCAGCGGGGAATTGCCGAGCACCATTATCATATTTGGGGGTCGACTCCCTATTTTCAGGTTTCCTGGCTGAGTTTGATGAACCATTTGTGCAACAACAGCTATATGCAGCACCTACGAGAACTGCATGAACAGAACGAACGCTTTACTCCGTCAGAGGAAATAATCGACCAAATCCTCAAGCTGGAAAAGCCCGAAGAACAGATGGATTGGGTGACCGTACAGCTGCGTGCCGCTTTGATCCGGTGCTATCTGTGCCTGCGGCTAGTGAGAACGGCAGACCTGTGTGCTCCAATCAACTGTCGACACGGGAATAATCCGATCTGGCTCGAAAATTGGAATGAAATGCTGGCCCTTTTGCAGGATGGCCAACAGTTGCTGATGCGGGCGGAAGATTTGGAGGCTGTTATCTCCGCGCTGCGCATGGAAAGCGCAACGCAAGAAGATTATGCACTTGGCTTTTTCCGGAGTACGATTCGTCAAGGGGAAGACATGTACCGTGTCTTCTCTGGAGAGCGTTGGTTTCTCTATCAGATGGTCACAGATATCTACCAGACTCCGGCTTTTCAAAAGTTGACACCAAAGGAACATAATCTATTCTACTTGTACCTGATTTTACATGGAAAACTGCGCGGCCAACTGATTCAATCGAACGACTTGATTGGCTTTGACAATTTTCAAAGAATTCAAAACCGAAAATGGGATTATCTAGGAGACGCCGCTTCCAAAAGATTGATTACGGAACTGGCAATTCGTGAACCTCTGGTCACAAAACCGCACTTGAAAGAATTAGAAGTCAGATTGTCCCCTTCGATGAATGCGGAGAATAATGCGCGTAATATCCAAACGTTGGATCGGTCTGTCACCTCAGGTGAAAGGTTCGGTGAACCAGAAAATCTTCAAGAATTAAAAGATCGGTACTATTATGTATACCATTTCATTAAAGAGCCGGATTCCGCGTTGCAACAAACATCGCGGTTTGACCTGTCTCAAGAATATCTTGCACCCTATATCTTAGAGTATAGACACTACAGAAAACGATACGACATCTGGAAACAAGCGCTGGAAATCATAAAATTCAGAGAGTGGTATCCTAGTTCCGCTTCCCGAGTACGCGGTATTGACGCTTGCTCCCAAGAAATCGGTTGTCGTCCCGAAGTGTTTGCACCAGTCTTCCGGCTGTTGGGTTGTCACAGTGCATCTGAATTCAAAGATGGTGTCGAGATTCCCTTACCCAAACTTGGCAAAACTTACCATGTTGGGGAAGATTTTTTGGATTTGGTCGACGGTCTGCGTGCCATTCAAGAGGCAATTTACTTTCTCAATCTCGATTGCGGAGATCGTTTAGGGCACGCCATCGCATTAGGTATAGATGTGGATAACTGGTATGCAGGCAAGCAAAACCGCATTGCTTTGCCTGTGCAAGATCTTTTGGATAATTTGGCATGGTTTTGCCACGCACTGCAACACTATAAAGTCCCTGACTCGGATCTGTTGCGACGGGAATTGAATAAGGAGTTTGAATATTGGTTCCGCATTGTATACTTGAATTATATGCAAGATGAAGACATGCAGGTCATTATGCAGAGCGCGGAACAAGAATACCAAAACGATGAGACAAAGCGTAACTATCATAAGCATCTGTGCCATTTTGGTATAGATACATATTACCAGGCATGGACACTGCGTGGCGATGCGCCAGAGCTATACCGTAAGGGGTATTTCAGCGCTCCAGCAGCACCATTGACCGATTGGGACCGCTGCGCCGAAAACCACATCTTCCCGGTTCGGTTCGAGACACGCTATGTTCCCGAGTGTAGCCTACTCAACTATTATTATCACTATAACCCTATGGTGAAACTGGAGGGCAACCGACAGGTTACCACCCTAATTTCGCCAGCTTACATCCGTGGAGCGAAAGCTGTTCAACATGCCTTGCGGCAGGAGATTGCAGCAAGAGGAATTTCGATTGAAACGAACCCCTCCTCCAACGTGCTAATTAGTAATTTTCGCCGTTATGACAAGCATCCGATTCTTTCTTTTTACAATCGGGGATTGCCAGTTACTCAAGAAGAGGAAAATGCCTGCCCGCAGCTATCTGTCTCCATTAATACTGATGACAAAGGCGTATTTTATACTGACCTGGAGAACGAATTTGCTCTTCTGGCAAGATCCCTGGAAGAATGCATGGATGCTCACGAACAGCCACGTTTCCGAAAAAATGATATTTATGCTTGGCTGGACAATATTCGGATTATGGGACTCGAACAGGGATTTGTATCCGAATAGGCGGAAAGTAATGTTGATAAGAGTCGAATTATGGCAGATAATATTTTGTTTTGTGAGCTATATAAGGAGGTATCGCACTTGTGGGAAACACGATCAAAAACCAGATTAAAAAATTATTAATCAGGATCTGTCGGTTTTTTATACGCAGTTTAAATCGTCTAATAAAAAAGATGGAACATAATAATCCTATAAGCCTCAAAAGCTGCGTATCAAGGCGTAAACGCCGAATCACCGTTTTGAACAATAGTATTCTACAGAATTGGAAATCTTTGTGGATTTCAAGTACAAATAATAGCTCTATCATTGACTTTCAAGAAGTTGTGGAAGCAAACTACAAGCTTTTTCAAGCAGAGGCAAAGTACAACCAATCAAAGAACTTTAAGGAAAAAGGAAAAATAGTACTTCAGGTCAAAATAGGTTCTTTAGTTATTGGACTGCTCTCAATCTATATATTTGCATTCAAGAGAGATATCGACTTTACTAGCTTTCTCCCTTTTTTGGTCGCTATCTGCGTTCTGTTGGCCGCATTCCTATATGCTTCTGTGAAGGCAATTGAGGTAAAAAAATACCAAGAAACATGGGCTAGACATCAAAACTCTTTTTTCTTAATGCAATCGGAAATGGTTAAGTATTGTAATCATTTGTCGCCATATGACAAGCCAGGAGATGACACAAATAAAATGTTTATGGAACGCATCATGTCTGTATTGGAAATAAACAACAGTAAATTTGTGGCAAACATGGAAAACAAAGAAATGCAGTTGTCAGATTTGCCGTCAAAAATTGTTTTAAAAAGTTGACTATCAATAAAACTCTATTGCACTTGGTGCAAAGATGATGCAATGTTTTCAGTGGAAGAAGTTTTGGCATTGGAAATTGCCTGAAAAAGTCTGGCAGTAGCTGCGCTAGATTCTGGGATAGCCTTGAAGCAAAATTCAGTTATATTTTTTGCGGATGTTAGACCAAATAGACCCAGAACAGGCTATAAACAACGCGCTAAAACAACAAACACAAAAATTTTTTTATCAAGGCAAGATTCATTCGAGCACTAAAAGGACTTCACGCCTCTAACTCGTTCTAAATAACTCAACACATCACTTTTCCTTATTCTATATTTCCATGTCTTATTTCCCGTAATCTCACAAGGAACTACACCATTGTCCAGCAATTCTTTAGCTTTTCTTTTCGATATATGGCATGCAATGCGAAACTGCTCCTTTGTCATGACTTCAGGGCAAGCCTCTACTTGCCGTCTATACCTTTCATATCGGCTCAACATAAGCTCTTCCGGGAATTCCTGGTACTCATATTCCATGCGTGCCATTTCCCGACGTTTGTGCGTGTCTGAACAATGAGCGTAGACATCCAACGTAAACGTCACACTGCTATGCCCCAGAAGAATGGAAAGTGTTTTATAATCCATTCCCACCTCCAAAGCGCGTGTTGCAAACGTATGCCGGAGTGTATGGAAAGAATACGACGGAAGGTGCAGCGTCTCCAGTAGTTGTTTATACTCTGCTCTCAATTTTCTTGCCAGCAAATACCCACCATCCTCATCAGGGAAAACCGGTGTATCTAACGTTGTCGGTTCCATCTTTTTGAACCAGGCTGCCAGATCTTCAGCTGTGTTCTGTGTCAAAGGAATAGCGCGATGGGAATTTTTTGTTTTAGGGCTGAGCGTTTCTTCTGCCCTCTCCCCTTGCGTCCTACGCACTTTGAGTACCCGTTCTGATAGATCTATATCTCCCCATTGTAGGGCAACTATTTCCCCGATTCTCAATCCTGTACCCAGGGCGAGACGAATACAAATTCCATACGGTATCATTTCTGTGTTCTCGATCAATTGCAGTTGCTGTGATCTGCTAAACACATTGGCCGTATAAACAGGGCGGGTGGGCAAATCAGCCCCAGCGGCGGGATTAGAAAGCAATATTCCTTCTTTCACTGCGTAGCGCAATGCCTGATGCAGTATTTTATGGAAAGCAAGGAGTGTTCCAGGGGAAACACCTCCATGCAGTTTTTCTCTATAAAAAGCCTCTATATAAGTCAGGGATAGTTGGTATATACGTCGCCGGAACAACGGCTTTAAATGGCAACGTATGACGCTTTTGTAATGTCGCAGTGTTGAAGGCTTTAGCGACAACTCTTTATGTTCAAGCCAAATTTCTAGCCACTCTCCAACAGTTAATAGCGTCGTCCCGTTCGGTCCCAAATTCCATTGTGGATCCCATTGACCACGCAAGATCTGAACAGCTTCTTGCTTTGTATGGCAATAGTAACTTTTGCGTCTTGCCTTTTCGCCGTCACTTGTAGGAATCGTGAAGCGAACTTCCCATCGGCCATCCGGTCGTCGCCGGACGCTGCCTTCATGATGGGCTCTCCTCAATGGTGTCTTATTCTTCATAATATGTCCCCCCGTTTTAGCAAACAAGGGTACCATATACACAGAATAATAGCTATATCCATACTACACACACAAAGGTTCTATTTTGTGTGACTGATAGGCCTGACGCTTATCAGATTGAAATAGGACAGCATTCAGGGCCAGGCATCCTTCCTATATAGCCCGATTTAGCTCTGAAAGTTGCCCCCAAAACTGCCCCCAAAACGAAAAAGGACACTTGACACACATAGGCACAATATAGTATATTCTACACAAAATTGTATTTCCTGTATGGGATGATTGACCACCAAACAGCACAAATAGTAAAATTTAGCGTTGCTACGTTAAATTCTCATAACCCGGAGGCCGCAGGTTCAAGTCCTGTCCCCGCAACCAACAAAAGCTCGTTGAAACGACAAGTTTCAACGAGCTTTTTTCTACATTATGGCAAAAGTGGTAACAATCTGGTAACTTTGACCCCAAAATGACCCCAAAACGGCAAAATGACTGCGCCCGGACGGTTGAACTTTTCAACCGCCCGGGCGCTTTTTGTGGATAAATCTTGCTGAGTTTGCAGGTAAAAACAGGTGTGGTCAGACGGATTCAACGGGTGCCTTGTGAAGGTTTCTGTTTTGCACTTTTGCGGTACTCGTTGGGACTGGTACCTTCGACCTTGCGGAAGCATTTGGAAAAATAGGGCAGTGAGCCGAAGCCGATCTGCTCGGCGATCTGGGTCAGGCTGAAATCGGTGCTGGTAAGCAGCGCTTTGGCCTCGGTGATGCGGCGCTTCATCAGGTAGTCGATGGGGGAGACTTTATACTCGTTCTTGAACGAGTGGGATAGATAATATTTGTTTACGTGGGCGATCTCCGCAAGCTTGTCCAGGGTAATACTTTCACTATAATTTTCATCGATATAGCGCTTTGCGGCGGCACATTCCTTACTCTCGGAGGGCGGCGCAGTGAGGCGCAGCGAAACCGATGCCATGCGTACGATTTTGACTAGCAGCACCTCGGTCAGATCCTGGCAGACCATTTCGCAGCCGTCCTCTCGGGCATCGATCTCCCGCAGCAGCATCTTCATCAGGCTCAGCAGCTCCTCCCGCACGGAACTGCATTTCAGCATGGTGTAGCCGTGATCCTTCTGCTCAAACAAAATTTCAATGCCTTCAATGCCCAGCACAACGTATTCCAGTGGGTTTGCCTGGTAACTCAACTCAGTGTGCAGGGTGCGGGGGTTCACAATGACCATGTCGTCTGGTGCGACGTCCAACATTTTGCCTTCGACGTTGAATTGACCGCGACCATCTACGCAATAGAACACCTCCGTGCAGGAGTGGGTATGCGGCACTGAGTTCCAGTCCCCGCCGAATCGACTTTTGCTTACGTACAGCAGGCGGATGGCCTCCCGCGGGGGAACGTCCATATTGAATTCATACCGTGTGTTCATAAGCGGTGCGCCTCCAGATGACAAAATGTTTACAAAAATTCAAAAGTATGTGGAGCAATATCGTTACAAAATTAAGCAAGAACGGAAGAATAAAAAGGCATTGGCAGTTTTCGGTGCTGCTCTTATTATATACGCATTCGTGGTGTATGACAAGAGCCTTTCTACAAAAAATCACGATATAAAATAGAATATAAGCGCGATTTCGTTGCAAAAAAGCTTGAAACCAGCAAGCTGCACAAAGAAGAATCTTACTTTTTGTGCAGCTTTTTCTTTATTTTCTGATGTTGCCGCCAACATTTGAAAATAAAGCAAGATAGTACAAACGCGCAACAATATACCTACTGTTCAAAGAGGGCAGAAACAAGTATGATGATGTCAATGAAACGATGCCTGCCGTGGCAGACAAAACGGACAGAGAAGGGATTATGAAGATGGAGCAGACCGGAAGATTGACACTTCCCACAGACGCGGATGTGGTCGAGGAGACCCTGCGGCTGAAAAATCTGTTGGGCGCGGATGCGCTGCGCGACTGCGACGGCACCGAAATGCCGCAGGAATTGCTGACGGACCCCGCCAAAAAGTACGCTACCTATTATACGACCCGCAAGGACAACGCCTGGGCGGAAGCAAACCCCGACGAAATCCAGCAGGAGTACCTCATCAGTGATCGCCACACGGCGCGCGGCACGACGCTGCGCGTTCATCTGATGGACGGCTTCCACACCCAGCAGCTCAAGGTCAACACGCTGGATGACCCCAAGCGCTGGTGGGAGGTCATTGACCGCACGACGGGCGAGGTCGTCCCCACCGACAAGTGGTTCTTCGACGAGCCGACCGGTGAGGTCGAGATCGAAACCGTCCCCTATCACGAATACACCGTCAGCTTTCTGGCGTTCCTGATCTGGGACCCCGTACACATGTACAACTTCCTGACCAACGACTGGAAGGATACGCCGCACCAGCTGACCTACGATGTGCGCCAGCCCAAGACGCAGGCCTATGTAAAAGAAAAGCTGCGCCGCTGGTGCGAGGCCAACCCCCACATTGATGTGGTGCGGTTCACGACCTTCTTTCACCAGTTCACGCTGACCTTTGACGACCAGAAGCGCGAGAAATTCGTCGAATGGTTCGGCTACAGCGCCAGCGTCAGCCCCTACATTCTGGAAAAATTTGAAAAGTGGGCAGGCTACAAGTTCCGCCCCGAGTTCATTGTGGATCAGGGCTACCACAACACGATGTTCCGCGTGCCGAGCAAGGAGTTCCGCGACTTCATCGAGTTCCAGCAGCAGGAGGTCTGCGCTCTTGCCAAAGAGATGGTCGACATCGTCCACTCCTACGGCAAGGAAGCGATGATGTTCCTCGGCGACCACTGGATCGGCACCGAGCCCTACGGCAAGTATTTCGCCTCCATCGGGCTGGACGCCGTGGTCGGCTCGGTCGGCAGCGGCGTTACGCTGCGGATGATCTCCGACATCAAGGGCGTCAAGTACACCGAAGGCCGTCTGCTGCCCTACTTCTTCCCCGATGTGTTCACCGAGGGCGGCGACCCCATCGGCGAGGCCCGCACCAACTGGATGAAGGCCCGCCGCGCGATTTTGCGCAGCCCGCTGGACCGCATCGGTTACGGCGGTTACTTAAAGCTCGCCAGCAACTGGCCCGGCTTTATCGACGAGATTCAGAATGTGGTCGGCGAGTTCCGCCAGATCCACGAAAATATGCAGGGCACAAAGTCCTACGTTGCGCCGTTCAAGGTGGCCATCCTCAACTGCTGGGGCGGCCTGCGCAAGTGGATGAGCAATCAGGTGCATCACTCCATTTACCACCGTGAGACCTACTCCGCCGAGGGTGTTCTCGAATGCCTGAGCGGTATGCCGTTTGACGTGGAGTTCATCGACTTCGATGACATTCGCAGCGGTATCCCCAAGGACATCGGCGTCATCATCAACGTCGGCGATGCGTACACAGCCTTCAGCGGTGCCGAGAACTGGATCGACGAAAAGGTCGTGACCGCCATCCGCAAATTTGTGGACGAGGGCGGCGGCTTCATCGGCGTGGGTGAGCCCACCGCATACCAGCATCAGGGGCGGTACTTCCAGCTGTCCGACGTGATGGGCGTGGACCGCGAGATGGGCTTCTCGTTAAGCACCGACAAATACAACACCTGCGACCCGCACCACTTTATCCTGGAGGATATTGACACCGCCGTTGATTTCGGCGAGGGCACGAGCCGCATCTACGCGCAGGGCAAGCACTATCAGATCCTGGCGCAGGACGGCGAGTACAGCCAGTTGGTCGTCAACGAGTACGGCAAGGGCCACAGCGTCTACTTTGCCGGGCTTCCCTACTCCCCGCAGAACTGCCGCATTTTGCTGCGCGCCATCTACTACGCCGCCGGTATGCCGGAGGAGATGAAGCACTACTACGTGACCAACGTCGATACCGAGGTCACGGTATTCCCCGAAACGAAGCGCATCGCGGTCATCAACAACGCAGATGCTGAGGAAAAGACAGACCTGTACATCAAGGGGCATCTGATCGACAGCCTGACGCTGGCCCCGCGCGAGATGCGCTGGGTAGACGATGCCGAATAACACCCGATAATTTATGCCCCGCCGTGGGACATACGTTATACAGCCAAAGAATGGAGAAACAATTTTAAGGAGGAAACCCCATGAAAAAGAAGAATGCAGCAGCCCTTATGGCGGCAGCTATGGCAGCATCCCTGCTGGTTGGCTGCGGCGGCGGTGCCGCTTCCGGCAGCGCAGCTGCCTCTACCGCCGAGAGCACCCCTGCCGAATCCACCGCAGAATCCACTGCCGCCAACACCACTGCTGACGGCGACGAGACCCTGACCGTATGGGCATGGGACCCCAACTTCAACATCTACGCCCTGAAGCAGGCGGAGGCCATCTACCAGAAGGACCACCCCAACTTCAAGCTGAACATTGAAGAAAACGTCTACAGCGACATCGAGACCAAGCTCATCACCGCTGCCACCAGCGAGGATTACAGCACCCTGCCTGATCTTTTCCTGATGCAGGACTACTCCTACCACAAGATGGTCGCCAACTTCCCCGG